>Ga0207896_1000089_pt1 | contig 20201 bp, 26 predicted proteins | sample LinPmetageLP36_FD_184049 | JGI IMG/M metagenome (GOLD analysis project Ga0207896, IMG submission 184049) | Marine viral communities from the Pacific Ocean - LP-36 (SPAdes) | ecosystem: Environmental > Aquatic > Marine > Oceanic | place: Pacific Ocean | collected 2010-06-15 | reverse complement strand
TAAGGATATTGAACTGTGTCATGGAAATAATATTTCTTATCTTGTATACTAGCGTTATAAGCTATAGAAGTTGGAGGCGTGTGCTTATCAACATAGTTACCGTACACAACTCTATTACCTATTAACTCTTGTGCTAAAGCTTTTATTGGTACTTTATCGTAAACTCTAGTAGTTTGGCCTTGTGGTAATGTTTTGTAAGGTTTGTTTGAAGTATAATCATAACTTAAATAACTTGTAGAACTAACACCATGTACAGGGTCTGACCAAGCTATTGTGTCAAATGTTCCAGTTAAATCAGATAGAGTTACAGTGTCTAAAACTTTTACAGCTAAAGCGTCTGATTCTTTATATAAAATATCAACATCAGTAACTAATAATTCAGACTGCATAAGAGCAGAGGTAGTTTCTGGCATTGGCACTTTTACTAATATATTATTTATAGAATTTTCAAACCAAGTTAGTATTGTAGATTTATAAGCATTGTCCATGTCTTTTTCTACATAATTTTCACCTTTACCAAAAGAACTATCTTGCTTAGGTATAAACATTGGTTGAGAAAACGGAGCCATTAAAGAATATTCATTATCTTCAAACTTAAATCTATAGCTAAATCTTACAAATTTATCTTCTAAAAAAGCATCATCAACAACCCCAAGTAAATTTCCGTCAAAAAATTGATTAACACCTATAGTTATAGCATTACCTACAACCCAAGAGTATGGTGCGGCTAACACGTCTTTAGAAAATTTTAATGTTATACTATTATAACCTAAAGGATATGGATTGCCAGTTGGTCCAGGTGAATAATTAGCAACAACAGATGTTATAGTTATATTATCTGCAACTGTAGAATTAGGTCCTGTAACTATCATGCCAATCTCAGGTAACACTTGATCAAATCCAATGTTAAAAATAAAAGAAGCGTTTATTCCAGTTCCTACTATGCCATTAGGGTTCATTATAGAAGCCGTAGCACCGTTAGAATTAAGTTCTTGTGACTTGTTAGTCATCGTTGGTCTTTCAAATACAATTTTTAAATTTGAAGTTGTAGTTGTTATAGCTTTGTTTAACGTAACTTGTGTTGAGCTATTTATAGCTACAACAAATCTTTTTTCTGTAATTTCAGTAGGAATAGTAATTGTTTCAAATTCACTTACTATATCTCCAATTTTTACGTTACTTGTGTTTATGTCAATATTTATAACAGCGCTATTACTAACCGTGCCTGATATTCTTGCGTTGTATCTATCTAAAACAATAACAGGTTCGCATGGTGCGTATTTAGCTACTGATATTTGATCTTCATTAGTATAATGGCCAGTGTTTTGTGCTAGTTGTACGTTTATTTTTCTAGGTTGATTATTATTATCTGTCCAAAACAGCAGTTCTTCAACCATATTAATACCCGTGACTGGAAATGATTTATTAAAATTTAAGAAAAAACCTTCTACTAATATAACAGGTGTATATGGAGCATTTAAACTTATTTGTGTTATGCCACAATTATTAGAGTTTGTTGCTCTAGCGCCTGAAGCGCTATCAAAATCAGTCCAAAGAAAATAAGCTATGTTATTTGTTTCATCTATAAAATGACCTATAACAACAGATTCATTACCATCAATTTCTCTTATAACAGTATTACCTAATACATTTTCAAACTCACCAACAGTTGACCCTTCTGATCTACTAATCATTAAGTTTATAGCTTCTCTATACTCACCATTTGGCAGTAATCGAGAGTCAAGATCTTGATTCATTTTACCTTTTAAAAAGGTATTTTTAATTTCTGCCATGTATTATGATTTAATCCATTTAGATTTATTTCTCATTACTTGTACTATTTCATCTAATTTAACATTAGACAATCTTATCTTAGTATTTCTAAGTTTAGCGTATCTTTCTTGCTTATATCTTCGCACTATGTACTCTTGCGTGTTTGCTCTAGTTGAAAGTATAGCATGGTTAAGATGAGCATACATTGCTTCTTCAGCCATCTTAGGTAATCTAGTATCTAAATCATAAGCTAAACCATCAGAAATGTATTCTAACATTACTAACTTACCTGTTAAATCACTAGAAAAATTTATAGTTCCTTGTTTTTCATCTATATTAAACCAACCGTTTGTTTGTGTTGTTACTGGGTCTAATCCATATCTTTGGCCATAATAACCATTGTAACCCCAGTTTTCACCCCACCAATCAAGCAGTAAACCATTGTTTAAGTCTTGTTGATTCCAAGCGCCTGTTATTAATCTAGTGTTTGCACCTTGCCATCTTGTATTTGTTTGAGAAGTACCATCTACATTTTCAGCAAAATTATCTTGAACTAAATTACCTGCTTGATCTTGCACAGGAGATTCACTTGGACTACTAGTAAGCTGAGTAGGATATATAGTATGCTTTATACCTAAAGTATCTACCCAAGACATTTTAACATAATTTACATAATCTTGTGGTATTATTATAGATAAACTAGGCGGTACACTTAACTCTTGAGCTTTAATGCTTTTTAATGTATCATAACTAAATTCTTGTAAGCCACGCTTAGCATGAAATATAACGTCACTTCTTCTTACATTAGGTATAAGTTTATCTTGACCAACGTAAGCAACCATAAAGTTATTTATAATATCTTTTAATTTTATATACTCATAACCACCGTAGTTATTTTGTACAGCGTCAGCTTTTAATTGTACTTTAACATAAGTACCTAATGGTTGAGCAACACCTAAAGTTATTACGCTACCTGTAGATCCTACGGTTAAAGTAAATGTAGTTATAAATTCAGTCCAATTTGATATACCGTTAGGACTAGTGTATATTCTAAAATTGTTTAAACCAAAATCAGGATCACCAGGATTCCAACTAGTAGCGCTACCTAAACTTAAAGATGTGTTAAAAGTAAATGTATATATTCTTGTTAAATTAACTGAAGTATATATGATCTGCGCGCCCGCGTAATATTGTAAGTTTGTTTCTTGGATTAATCCTCCGTCAGGTCTTGCCATTTTTTACATTTTTGAGTTTTGTTCGTCTTGCGCTATTTCTTGAGAAGCTACTTGAATTATAGTAGGATCATTTATTATAACGCCAGCGTAAGCTAATATTCTAGTTATAACATTTGTTTGTTCTGAAACGTTAAGTTCAAAACCTTGAGCACCTGCTCCATTTTCGTCATATTGAAATTGCCCAAAAGTACCAATGCTATAAGTCCATTTTATATCTGCAGGTTTTTTAAGATAAGATATAGTAACACCTGCTTGTATTGTTGTAGGATACAAGTATAATAAATCTTGTTCATACAAATAAACAGGAAAATCATTAGTAGGTTTTGTAAGTGGAGAAAGTAGTAATTGTGTTACTTCACTTCTTTGAGAGTATTGTGTTAACTCTGTGCCATTAAAAATTACAGAGCCAAGTCTATATATGTCTGTAGGTGTTAATGTAAAATGTGGCCCTACATAAACTGTAGCACCAGTTCTTTGGAAAAATTGTAAGTTGTCTTCAATATTTTTAACACGATTAGCATAGTTCGTGTCGTTTTGTGGCATGCGATATTGTTGATTTAAGTCATCAGCATATCTTTCAAATATATTTAACTGTACCTGAGTTCCAACTTTGTTAAACTCATCAGGTGTCATATATCCTCTTTGTTGTTGATTAAGTATTAATAAGACTGTTTTATATACAGTATCTACGTTTATTGCCATTTGTGTATTTTTATTATAATATTGGGCCCGAGTGATCGAGCCCTATATTAGTATTACAGGTTATGAGAACTTTTTCTCGATAGATTTATAAACCTCTACCCCTTCATCTGTTTTAAACCAAGCAGCTAAAGCAGCGTAAGGATTTTCATCAAAAGGAACCGTGATTAGTTTCTTTTTATTAGCACCCCAAACAAAGTCTCTGTTTTTATTTACTAACTGAATTATTCCTTGTTCTGTTGCTTTAATTCCAAAGTTTCTTAATTGAATATTATCATCTTTAGCTAAACTAATAAATAACTTAGGATCTCTTTTTGCAAATAATAATATGTCTCTTTTTATTTCTTTAGATTCTAATTCATTTACACTCGAACCTACTTCAACTCTTAGTATTGCTTCAGCGTGATCTAAGTCCATGTTTTTAGCAGCATTTAAAGCCATGATTTCTACTTCTAAATCTATTAACTCATCTTTAGCTACTGCTACAGGGTTAAATTCAGCATATCTCATGTTTAGATCTGGGTGATATAATGATAAAAGCTTTTGTAAAGCTTGATATTCTTTAGGTACTGATAATGTACCATCTTTAAACATTATGTGTTGCAATGTAACTTCTCCCATTTGTTCATCAGTAAAAGGTGATGATTGATTAGTTGCATACCTTAATGCTCTTTGTTCTTTTTTTTCTTCATCAAACCATAATAGAGGGTATTTCTCTGTGTGTCTTGATTTAAGTGTGTATGTTATAGGTGATTTATCACCTAGTAAAAAATAATTTCTATCTTTTACTTCCCAAGTATTATCTACTTGTACTTCTTTTGTTTTTGTTTTTGACATGATATAATATAATAAAAATTAATAAAAATAAGAGTAATAATTACCCCCGTAGTTTTTACGAGGGTAAATATCACAATAAATATTAAGCAGTAAACAATACGAAATTGTTCGCAGCTTGTACACATAAACATCTTTCAGATAAGAAGTTTACTTCCATTGCATCTAAAGTAGAAGTTTGAGCACCGCCAACAGAACCTGTTAACCATGATTTCATTCTTCTGTCATCTGCTTGAGAAGCTCTATATCTTACGTGTAAGAAAGGACGTCTGATGTTTGTTCCTAGTAATTGATCGTATACTGTAGAAGTTCCAGCTGGAATTAATACACCATCGATATTGTCACCGTTAACAAAGTTACCAGAACCACCTCTTGTAGAAGCATCGTTTAAGTATTTCCATGAAGTCTTGTAGAAGTCATAAGAACCTCTTCTGAATCCAGAAAATCCTAAGTTTAACGCCATTTCTTCAGAGTTTTCAAATACACCGTAAGATGTACCTCCAGCTCCGTAAGAGTTTTGTTGTGCTAACATATTATCAAATAGTAACTCAGTTTTTCTATCTAAGAAAAGCATGTTTTCTTCAATAGCTCCTTGAGTATCTAAATTTTCTAATACAGAGTCAAAATCTTGTAATGATCCAGCGTAGCCAGATAAGATATTACCTCTTGTGTTAATTGCAGAGAATAGACCTTGTGTACCTTTTACAAAGATACCACCTACTCCAGCTCCAGTAAATCCTGGAAGAACAGCAGCTCTAGCTCCAGATCCAGCTGTGGTAAGCTCACCTTCAATCATACTCATTTCTAAGTAATCTTCGAAACGTAATCTAGTTTCACCTTCAGCTTTTAAATACCATAAGTAACCAGATGTTCCATCTTCAGCAGCAACTTCAACCCAACCGATTTGTGCAGTATCAGAACCAGATATAGCATATCTAGATTTTAATATGATTGGTGAGTTAGAAAATTGTGTAAAAGAAGGAGTGATAGACTCGTTAAGAGGTCCAACAGTTCCTTTAGCATATTCTGAACCATATACAAATACTTTTAATCCAGCAAGAGCTGCACCAGCAGCGCCAGGATTAATTTGTGCTTGTGTATAAGCAACAGCAATAAATGATGTTCCAGCAGCACCACCGTAACCGGCGTTAGTAGTTGAATCAGTTACAATTGCTTTTACAGTTCCAGAAGGATTTGCAGGGTCCATAACTACAATAGTCATGTTTTGGTAAACAACGTTTACAGCACCAGCAGGCACAGTAAATTCACCCAAAGCTGTTACAGCTACGTTATCATAAGCAATGTGTAATCTATTTTGTTCAGACCAAATTACTTGATCAGATGTCATTGGCATTTCAGCGCCAACCATTCTTAAGAAACCAGAAATAGTTCTGTTTCCATATCTTTCTACTTCAGCCTCATAGACTTCAGGTAGATACTGTTGAGCAAAATCATTTGCACCAGCAGTGTTAAATTGTAGGTAGTTATTCGTCAAAAGTTGTTGTGCTTGTGAAGGTAATAAACTACCAAATTGAGGACTTAATACTCCCATAATTTTAGTTTTTGTTTTTTAGTTAAATTTACTTTTGTTAATTCTTAACTTAGATGTGCTAACACCGTCTAACGCTTTAACTTTAAACCCTCCTATAAATTGATCACCTCCTGCAGTTGGACGAGGTCCATCAGCGCTTGGATTTTTAGATCCTTCAACCACGGTTTTTATACCATCAGTCTTTCCTTGTTCATAAAAATGATTTATAATTTTATCTACGTTTTGAGCAGCGTACATAGCCTTGTGATAACCTCTCGCATCTTTAACATTTCCTTCACTGTCTAAGAACTTCTTGACAAAGTTGTTAATATTTGATTGATCTTCTGCAACACTAGATGGATTTTTTATACCATATCTAAACTTCTTTTCTCCGACTTCGAAATCAAAACCTTTGAAATCATCGTTTAAAATTTGTTTAGTTTCGTTTAAAAACTTACCATGTCGTTGTTCAGCTAATTTCTGATCTTCGTTGTAGCGATTGAAAAAATCCATAGCTTTCTTTTGTTCAGGATTATCACTAGGTCTCAACTTGATGTCCTTGTAATATTTATCCTTCATACCGTCTAGAAAGTTTTTAGCTTTTGCAACCTCTTCTTTTTTTGCGAGTTTCTTTTTGCGGATGTCTCGCTCCTCATCTTCATCCTCATCAAACGAAAAATTTTCTTCCATTACAAATGAAAGATCTTCTTCAGTTAAATGTGGTTTAGTATTTTTGTAATATTCTTTTAATAAAGTATTTTCATCTACATTAGTATAATCCGCATTAAGTCTTGCGTAATCATCTATTGAACCACCAGTCTCTTTCATGAAATCAACTAATTTTTCAATATTTTCTGGTAGCTGTGCAACTGTTTTCTCAGGTTGTATTATAGGTTTTTCTTCTATAACCTCATTTGTTACCTCTTTTAATGTTGCTTCTTCTTCTGGTTTTTCAACTTCACCAATTTGAATGGGCTCTGGTACTTGTTCGTCCACTTTAGCCAAATCTCCGGCTTGTTTGCTTTCAACCACTTTTCCTGTTTCTTCGACTGGAATGGCATCTTCTGTTGTTTTTTTAGTTAAATCTACTTTTATAGGTTCGTCTACAAATGATTTCTTTTTTAGTTTAGCTGACTTAATTTTAAAGTCACCTTCTTGTTTTACTTTTTCTTCTGACATGATATAATATTATATAATTAATAATTGAATTAGTTAGGGGTAAAAGCCTCCATACCTAATCCTTCGAGCGCTTGATCTCCAGTTTCAAAATTAACTGGCACGCTATTGTTTTTACGTTGAGCAATCATTTCACTTTGTTGTGTAGCTTGTACTTTAGCTCTTCTATCTTTACGATCTTCTATGTATTGTTCTTTTTGCTTTACTGCACCTAATTGAACTTCTGCTAATTGTAAATCATAACCAAACTGAATTTCCATTTCTTGTTGTTTGATTTGAGATGCCATTTGCATTCTTTGTATTTCCATTTGTGATTTAGCTTGAGCTTCTTGTACTTCGCTTTCTGTTAAAGCTTGGTTTTTTTGAACCTCAGCCATAGCAGCTCTTTCAGCAGCGTCAGCATTAGCGCTAGCTTGAACCTCAATCATTTGTTGTTTTTGAGCTTGCTCTCTTGCTATTTTCTTTTTACGTTTTTGTTTAAGTAAATCATTAGCTAGCTTTAAGTTTTTAATTTGACGTATATCAATAGCGTCTTCTAAATCAATACCGCCTTTAGACAAAGCAACTTGTATGTTTTGCTCTAGTTGAGCTTGCTCTTCCTCTTCTGGTTCTAGTTCTAAATAAATACCAAAATCATGAAGATTTATTTTTTGTATTTCATTTAACGTAGCTGTGTTGTAAATTGAAACGCTGTTTTTTAATGAATTTAAAGTTAGTGGAAAGTTTATTGAGTCTGCAACTTTAAGCGATACATTTTCACAAGTTTTAAGGGTAATCCAAAGACTTGAATTAAGTATATGTTTTGTAGCTATATTAGATTGATTAGCAGCCATTTTTTGTAATCCTACTAAAGCATCTTTATCTGGCATGCTACCATCACGAGCTTCATTAAGACCGGTTACATCACGTATCATTTGTAAATAATATTGATACGTTTGTATTAAGCTTTGTATTTTAGCTTGGCCACTAGAGCTTGTTAATTCTTGTATTGGAACTTTACCTCTGTTCATTTCACCTTCTTGAGTAAGTGATCTACCTACTATCGAACCAGTTTGAAAATACATGTTAAGTGCTTCAGCCGCGTTGTAATTTGTTCCATTACCTAAATCAACCTCTGCTAAACCGTCCATATCTAAGAATACACCATCTGGTACTATTCTAGACATAACTTGTTGTAACTTTAAATGAGTTAATTGTATCATGTCAGCAAAACCTGTTATCTTGCTAACTAATGAGTCTATGCGTCCTTGATATATTCTAGGAGCCGCTATAGTGTAACTCATTTCAACTTTAGTAGTATCTGCAAATGGGCGAGTCATGTTTTCAGCTAACTCCCATTGTAATATTTGATTATCTAAACCTAGTACTTTAGCGCCATTATATAATACCTCTATAGTTCTTGATACTTTAGAAAAAGAATCACTTGGCGGTGGATTAAAACTATCAGTTTTTTGAATAGTTTTTTCTAAACCATACTCAGTTTCTTTTATTTTAAACACTTGGTTATTATAAGTTTTATATTCAAAAAATAAAACTTGCACCGTGTTTGGATCCCATGTGTTCCAACCTGAAATTTGATCTCTGTTTCCAGGCATATCTTGTATACGTTTTAATTCTTCAGAAGATAAATTAGGAAATTGTCTTTTAATCTCAGGAATAGTCATTGATTTAACCTCTCCTACGTAATATATATCTTCAAAATTTGGATCTTCTGTATAAGAATATATAAGTTTAGCAGGATCAACGTAGTCTATAGTAACTCCATTAGCTTTATTCCAATGAGTTCTTGAAGCACCTATACCTAAAACAGTTAAATCATAATTAACTCTACGGTTAATTAAATCATATCTGTTTTTTGCTAATATGTTATTAATAACTTCTTCTTCAGCTATTTCTATTGACTGCTTATAACTTAATTGCATGTGAAGATCAAGCTCTTCTTCAGTTTCAGGTAAAGCCTCTGGATCTGGTTGACTAAAAAGATTTACACCTATGGTGTCTTTTATGCTACTTAAATACTGTTTAGCATACATGTCTTCTAATATAGCGTTAGCGTAATTAGTTCTTTTTTTCATAGACTCAGGATCTTGAGCGTATGCTTTTATTTCGTAAGTTTTATTAGATAAACCATTTACAACTATATCTACAAATTTAGACACAACAGGAACTGGTTTCCAATCTAAATTTAAATAAGACAAATCACCATTAATTGCTAACTCATCTTTATATTTTTGAACTGATTGTTCTCCTCTAGCGTATAATCTTAAACCGTGAAATCTATTAAATGAAGTAGAAAATCTGTTACCTTGCCCACCTTGTCTAAACCACTCGCCTTGTATAGCTAAAGCAACTTGTTTTCCGTATTCCCAAGAACTTTTTTCTTCGTCACTAACTACTTGACTAGGGAAGGCACTATTTGGATTTGTATATACTTTCATTTACTTAATTATTTTTGAAATATCACCTTTATTATTATATCTTTTAATTCCAAGATCAATAGGTTTTCTTATTAATTTATTAACTGGTGCATATCTATTTTTATTACAAGCCATTATTGCTAGGCCTGAACTAATCGTAGCATCATGTTTAGTTCTACTATTTATATCAAACACAGCCCAATCTTCTAATGTTCTTTGAAAATACATATCTCCATACATGTCTCCTAAAAAACCAACTCTTGTTTCTATGTAAGACTCAATAGCTGCAGCGTGTGCTTGTTTTATATCTTCACTAGAGTTAGGTATTCCACCAATCTCTCTTTCTGTTACAGATAATTTCATATATGTTTTATCTGGTCTATTCATTGAGTAACCTCTATAACCTCTACGTTTAAAATGATAAAGTAATCTAGGTTTGTTGTTTTCTGCAAGTATCGGCATGCCATAAAAAATACAGGCCATTAAAACATCTTCAAAAAATATTTCTGCAGTTTGTGGTCTAGCTATGTATTCTAAAAAGAAATGATCAGCAGGAGCTTCTTCCATGCTAAATTTAGTTAAACCGTGTAAAGACCCATTAGAACCTTTACCGTCTACCGTTCCTGATATATCATAACTATCACAACCAAAAGCACCCATATGTTCATTGCCTGGATATTTTATACCATTTTTGTTTATAACTCTGTTTTGTAGATTTAACGGTGGAACCCAAGATATTATAAATCTACCATCTTTATTAGGTGCAAATATAACTTTTGTATCTTTTATTCCGTTTTCCCATTGAAAACTACCTTGAGTTACTACTCTTTGTTGCTTTAAGTCTTCATTGTAATCTATTTGTTCGTATATTTTACTTAGATTAAATAAAGACATCTTAGACTCGTCTCTAAAAGCGTGTTTAGTTGTGCGAGGAAACTGTCTATAAAATTCGTTTAAACCATCAGAATCTTCTTTAAGACCTTCTACCTCATTGTCCCAGTATTCAATAACCCCAATTTTGATTGGCGTTCCATGAGGTCCATACACTTTTTTTGATGGTGTGTTGAAGACAGGATAGCCATAAGAATCAATGTATCCCTCGTAATTCCATTCCATAGGTATGAACAAAGAATAGAGTCCTGAACGTGTTTGTCCATTTGCGTTTCTTTTTGTAACATCTGAGTCATCATATAATTTTTTAAAGTTTCTACCACCTTTATCTAAAGCATTTGATGTTGATCCCATCATGCATTTACCTATAATCCTAGAACCTAGTCTAAGGGTAGTTTTTGTAACTCGCCAATTGTTTTGTATATCGTTAGGCCTTTCCCATTTACCACTTTCATCATGTACTAATAGTCTTAGTTTTTCACCATCATAAGCATTATCACCTGTATTTTTCCAATCAATAGTTGTATCAAGACCTGCAAGATCCTCTGGTTTATCTGTAGATACTATAGACCTTCTTGTAAACTTAGACGCTGGTACACGATATGCTAACTCTGTCTTAGGTCGATCCATACCATCTTGTATAGGTTTAAAAAAGAAAGGATAATTAACTGATATTGGTACTACTTTATCTGTAAACATTTTTTTAGCATCACTACCTGATTTAGATAATATACCAAAACGTGCATCAGTAGACATTGTAGCCATGTTAACAGTTTCACCTGAAGCCATAAATGAAAATCCAGATCGTCTGTTTTTTAAATAACACATGCCGTAACTTCTATAATCTGCCCTGCATGCTTCCCAAAATATAAAAAATAATCTATTTGATTCTCTAAAATCTGGTTGGCCAACATCAATTTTTGACCATTGCAAATACATATAATGTGTACCAGTTAAAAATATAGGTTTGTCTTTGTTTATATACCAGAAACCTTCTTCACGTCTTTTAAATTCAAGATCAATATAGTCGTACCACTTTTCTTTAAATTCATCAGGATATTCTCTCCAGTCAAAAACTGTTTTTATTCTTTGTAATTCTTTTGAGTATTCAAATCTAGTCCATTTATCTTCTTCAAACTTGTATACATTTTTTGCTAATGGTAAAGCTATTTTAAGATTTTGTATTTCATAAATCTCTCCTATTTGCCCAGTTTTAGATATAACAATCATATCGTGATCATCATTATATCCATACTCCCATTTATTATACCTATTCATTCGTTTAAGAATCTTAGGTTTAATGTAATCAGGTAATACTTTATATAGTGTTTGTTCGTACATTATTTAGATCTTCCTTCAGCAAAACCACGAAACGTAGTTTCTTTTTTAACTTCCTTAGGTTTTTCATCTAGCATGTTTTGTTCTTCTACAATACGGTTATGTATTTCAAACGCGTCAAATATAGCTAGTTTTTTTGTAGCTGCAGCATTTTTAAGTCTGTCAGCTGATATATCTTCGTCTGAATCTACAATAGCTTCTTTAGCAACTTTAATAAGTTCCTCAACTGCTATGTGCCCAGCTTGGATTATATTCTTCTTCGTTTCCTTCGTGTTCATATTTTATAACAATATCATTTGATTTCATACAATAAAGACGTTGACCGTCTATAATAAATTCCCATTCTCTACCTGGTTTAATACCTACAACATCCCCAGGATTAATTCCTAGAGCTTCTAACGAACTATTACCTATTTTTAGAATTCCAATATGTTTTACCTCAGTTTCATTGTTTAAAACGCTATTGTCTTTTAACGGTTTTATAAAACATCTTTGCCCTATAGCTAACCATTTATCTTTTCTTTTATATAAATATAATTGATCTGGTTTGCAAAAATACAAATCTTCTTTAAAGTACTGACCACTATTTCTGTCTTTACCTCTTACATCATACCATCTTCTAAATATATTATGATGTACTATTATTTCATCACCAGGTTTTAACATTGTTTTAAACGCTAAAGGTACTGAAACAATTACTGCTTCTTTGCTAACAAGTTTATGATCTTCAATACTAGTGTTTAATATTAAAGTTTTATCACCAATTTTTTTTGTATTATTATATCTACTATTTTTAGGAGTTATAATAAAATCATATATACTATTCATTAATACTCTAAGTCGTATTCAACAGAGATAGCCATGTTAGAATTAAACTTCTTCCACGGCATAACCTCATTGTCTTTTTTAATATATATGTTATAAGAATTGTCAGATTTTTCTAAAGATATACTACTAATTGTATGACCACCATAAACAGGTTGACCTACAGAGTAATGCATTGCTTCGTTTTTATAGTCCGAGCCTATACTTATCTTTCTTATAACAGAGTTCATTTTACTTTACCTCTTCAGCTTCTACCTCTGGTACAATTTCTTCATAAGATCCGTCTTGTAAGTTAATGTTAACTTGCCCGTACTTTTCTTCTAATTCTTTTTTAGTTTCGTTTAAAGCATCGTTAAAATCTTTTAACGCTCCTGAAATTTCAAATTTCTTAGCTTCTAATGCTCCTAAATCATAAACAACTGTTTGAATTTTTTGTTGTTGTTCTTTAATTGTTTCTAATTCTTTGTCTGTAATCTTTAAATCTTTACTCATTTGATTAAATTTTAATTGTTATTAATTATTGTTACTTATTATTATTACTTATAGTTTTAAATTTTTCCGCTCCTCGTGAACCAAAATATGCTACGTAAACCGTTGTAGTTAAAGTTTTTAATAAACCTATCCACTCTTGCTCTACTGTAAAAGATATACTTTCATGGCTATCAACCCATATAAAAGCTATAGTCATTACAGATAAAAAAATCAAAGACAACGGGCGTGTATTTTTACTTAACCATGAATCGCTTTTCATATCGCTTTCCCAACGCTTTGATACTTCTTGCATTTCAATCATATCTTGTTCTAATAATTTTAGTGCTTTTTCTTTATCTTCTGGCGGCAGTGCAGTATCTTTATGTATTAAATTTTTAACAAGACCTAGCACACCAGCATCAGGCAATACATTACCAGCTAAATCTAATATACCTGGCGCTGCTTTACTTAAAAACTTTCCTACTTTAGTTTCGTTAAATTTTTTTTTACTCATCGTATCTATAATATATTAAAACACCTTCCCAATCACCAACAAACTTAGCTTTAACGCTATTTTTATTTATCATTGTGTATTTTATTACAACTTTATATCCATTTGAAGGATTGTCTAGCCTTGTTGTTACAAAGTCTTTACCTTTATTTACAACAACTTCTTTTGATTTTTCAGGGCCAACATTTGTAAAAATAAATTTACCTTTTTTATGAAATATTGAGGTTACATATTCAGTTCCTTCAGATTTCCATGTACCTTCAAGGTTTTTCATTTGACCAGAAATGTTTAATGCAAGTAACATTAAACTAAGTGTTAATAGTTTTTTCATTTAATTATATTTGATTGTTTATACTATATGTATAATCACTCATAATAAGTTTACTTTACTTTTCAAAAACTTTATTGTCTTTGTCCATTAAAGAATTTAATTGTATTGACTCGCTTTTGTTTCTTTTAGCAAAACTTATAGAGTCTTTTTTAAAAGCTTTTCTTGCTTTTGGATCGTTCATTTTATATGGCTTGTTACCACCTTCTAAAAACTTTTCATTATCAAACGTTTCTACTTTAACTGGTTTTGGTGAATATGATCCACTTTTTGGATCAAAATTACTATTATCAAAACCTAATGAAGTAGCCTGTGGTGTATTAGCTAAAAAGCCTTCTCTTGCTGTGTTTTTAAGGCTTTCACTATCGTGAACAACTCCTTTGTGCATTTTAGGTCCTCTATCTGGCACTAATCCTCTTTCTGATAATCCTTTTCCTGTGTTTTTAGCACTTGATCCAGATCCAGGTTTCATTTTAAATGGTGATCCCATAATTTATTTTTTTAACTATTTTTGTATGCTTCTTTTTCCCATGGAAGGTTCTTGTTACCTTCATCCATGTTTTTTCTTAAATATCTTTTACCTTTCCAAGTAACTGATGTTTCATCATAAGCCAAGTCTCCTCTTTCCATTTGGTCTAAATGAACTTGTTCGTGTTTAATGACTTTTTTTTCTTGCTTAGAATTAATATCTTTATCTACTATTATAGTGCCATTATCATTAGCCATACCTAAAGCGCCTCCATCTATATCTCTATGATATATTGGTGTGTTAAGAGTACAGGTACAATAAGGAGCACCTTTCATAGTAAAACTCATTATTTACCAGCTGCTCTTCTTGCAATAGGATTTTCACTAAGTAAATTTTCTTTATGCCAGTGCTGAGCAATAGAAGATCTGTATGATTTTGGGTCTGATGTCATTTTAGGTCCATGATCTTTACCGTACATTTTAGCTCCTTTGTCTTTATGAGCACCATACATTTTAGGTCCTAAATGATCTCCTTCTTTATTATGTTTTATTTCTCCTCTGTGAGCTCCGCCTTCAAAACTTTTAGGTCCTTTTTCTTTTTTACCATACATTTTAGGTCCTTCACCAGCTGCTTCTTTTACAGCCATCTTTTTTTCGTATCTTCCAGCTTTAGTATCACCATCTACTATTGCGTTACGAGCGTAATCTTGAGCTATTCTTTTTCTTGATTTGTTCATTTTGTTTTTTGTTTAATGTTATATAAATGCTGTTAATTTTCCTGCTGTAGTTTCTGTGTTTGGTTGACCACCAGCAGCAGCAGCACCAACTAATACTTTTTGTACAACAACCGGTAGTATATTACCAGCTGGTACATCTTCAATAAATATTAAATCTCCATTGATTGTTTCTACATATAAATTACCCGCAGTTCCAACATATATCTGTGCGCCTGGAGGAGAAACCTCATTTGCATCATATATATTATAAGCTGATACAGCTGCGCCTCCAGCAAATGGAAATATATCTGCAGAAAGTAATAATGTATTATTGTTAACTACGCTTACTACTGTAGCTACTAAAGGCGCGTTAGTAGTTGAAGCAGTTATAGCAAACATGTTATATACTACCATACCTACAGAAACACCTTGATTAAGTACAGAACCATCAGCGTTGTATGTAGTCACAAAATTAGCGTTAGCATCAATTAATTGCTTTGGTATGCCATTTGGAGTTGTAGCAGTTGAAGAACTTCTAAATCTAACCGTAGGTCCCGGTATATTTATAGTATTACTAGGCGCTACCGGAATTGAACTAGTAAATGAACTCGTGTTTATTATCATGATTTATTCATTTTTTTAAATGTTGTTGCTAAATTATATCTTTTACTTCCTGGAGGACAACTGTTACTTCCATATTTATCACCAGTACAAACACCTTCAGTGCCTCTAGCTTTAATGTCTTTTGTTACTGCTTGTATCCAGTCTTTTTTCAGGAACGGACTTGAAAATTTACTCATTATTTTATTATTTTATATACTGTTTTACCAAACTCTTTTTCAGCTAGTAATTTTCTGTTTCTATTTTTATCTACGCTTATATAACTGACATGTATCCAAGCCGGGTTTTTATCATCACCAAACTCCCATATGATTTGATCAAAGTTACAATGATTACATATCCAGTCAAACATTTCTGCGTTAGTTTTGTGTCCATATACATCGTCTAGATCTATTGCCATACCTTTGCAATGCTGCGAGCTAGATGATCCTCCTATAGCTTTGTTTAATTCTTCAGAACGAAACATGCTATTGATTTTTATTGGTCCACCAACCCACAATCTTAGTGGTTCAAATATTTTTTCAGCTAAGTTTTTCATATTATTTGTTTGCTCTTCATTAGGTATATTTTCTATACTAAATCTTTTAGCTGTGTTAGAATGAATTGCTTCATTATAACTAATATGTTTGCTTATCATACTATCTAGACTGATGTTGAGCTCTACATACAGTAGGTATACCCATTCCAGAATAAGGAGTAGCAGCGAGCTTTAATTTCATACCAGTACGTCCATTACTAGATCCTTGACCATGTAATCTACCAGCTTGGTCTAAAGGACCATCCCATATGTGAGATTCACCTACTATACCAACGTTGTCGTTTTTAGACGCGTGTGTGTGTGCTTTATCTTCTATCATAATTTATTATTTTTTATAATTGCATTTCTTCATTAATGGAGTTCCGTCATTTAAAGGATAACCTACAGATCTTTGTCTTTGATCTTGTGAGCCATATATACCAGCTCCTGATCGTGAAACGCTATCGCTAAATGTATTCATAGACGGGTTTGATGAAAAATTTTGAATATCATTCATGTTGTTATTTACCATAGGATCACTAAGCTCCATGTTAGCTTGCTGAGCTAATGACATACCAGTAGTATTTTGTTTGTTAATTGAATCAAATGTTTTCATTATTATCTGTTTTTATCTTTGTTTACGTTATATATAGCTTGTGTCAGTACTTTGTCTGTGTAACTATTTCCTTTAATTAATTTATTTCTTCTTTCACTAGCAGGGATATCTTCTTCACCTAACATGATTCGATACATTCTACTTATAAGTTGTTTACACTTGAATGAAACTTTGTATATATTATATTTTTGAGTTGTTCTGTTTCTATGTCTCCATACAACAATCCACTCTTCTTTTAATAACCTGTTCCAGCGTCTATTATCCCAACTATAAGAATATGTACCTATTTCAAAATCATGCTTAGTAAAAAGATCCATGCAATCAAAATATATTAATAACTCAAGATCCGCATCATTTAAGTCGTTGTTTTTACAAGCCCATTTACGTATTATACGATAATGTTTTAGCAAATTAAGATCTTTTACATCTCTTGCTGATAGCTTTTTCATAAAACAACGACAACGTTTTCTTGTCGAATAACGTGATAAGGTTCTTTGTTTATTTCTATTCTATGCGAAGCAGCTTTATCAAAATATATAATATCTTTTTCTTTTACTGCTACAACTCCATCGCCTACTTTAAATACTTCAGCCTTTTGGAATCTTACATCTTCTCTTTGCTTTTCTGTAAGAAGCAAACCACCTTTTGTAGATTGATTTGATTCTTCTATTTTTTTTATAATTAAATTACTACCTATCGCTTTCATGTATTCTTATATTATTAATTATACAATCAGTTGATAAAATAGTAGTTGCTACTGAAGCCGCGTTTAAAAGAGCACTTTTTGTAACTAACAATGGGTCAATAATACCATCATTAATCATGTTAACCATATTTCCCGTAACCACATCTAATCCTTCTCCTATGACTTTAGGTGCTGTATAGTCTATTATACCAGCATTGTCTAATATTGTCTTAAAAGGAGCTTTAATAGCGTCTAGCAGAACTTGTTCAGCTTCTGATTCAGCTTTTATAGATGATGATGCATTTAGCAGAGCAATTCCTCCACCAGATACAATACCTTCTTTGATTGCGGCCTTTGTAGCACAGATAGCGTCTTCGACTCTATCTCTTTTTTCTTTTAATTCAATTTCAGAATTAGCACCAACTTTTACTATAGCAACTTTAGCAGCTAATAACGCAAGTCTTTTTTCGTGAGCTATAACAAAACCTGCTACTTTCTCAGTTTGAAGCTTTTTCTTAACATCTTTAATTATTTCTTTAACTTCTTCAGGAGTTTCTTCAATTTGTATAACAGTATCATATTTACCGCTAATAACTTTTTTACATCTTCCTAAATGACTAATATCTATTAAATCCATGTCATCACCTAAGTCTTCATTAATAACTGTAGATCCAGTCATTAAAGCTAAGTCGTTAAGTTTTTCTTTTTTAGTAAACCCGTACGTCGGCGCGTCTACTATACATACTTTAATATTGCCTTTCATTTTGTTCATAGCTAATGCGGCTAAAACTTGAGGGTCTACATCCCCAACAATAAATAAAGATTCATTATTTTTTATAGCGTATTCTAAAATACCTTGTATTTTTCTTACACTATCAATTTGTGATTCAACAATTAAAACTAAAGGATCGTCTAGTTCTGCTGTACCTTTTGCTTGATCAGTTATGAAATGTAAACTTTTAATTGGTTTATCATATTGCATACCATCAACAACTTCAACAGAAGATTCAATATCTTTTGACTCTTCCATCATTACAACACCTGTTCTATCTACACTTTTAAAAGCTCCACCAATTAGTTGGCCTAGTTCAATATCATTATTAGAAGATATAGTAGCAACTTGATCAATCATATCACCAGTTACTTGTATAGTATTTTTTTCTAAATATTTAATAACTTTTTTTACTGCAGAATTTATTCCTGTTTTTAATTCTCTTGAATTAATATTTTTAGAGCTTGCTTGTACCAAAATTGATCTAGCTAAAACTGTTGCGGTAGTAGTTCCGTCACCGGCTTCTTCTACAGTTTTTCTAGCAGCTTCTTTTAGTAATGTTGCTCCCATGTTTTCAACAGCATCGTATAATACTATTGAGTTAGCCACAGTAACACCGTCTTTGGTTATAACTGGTTGGCCATTTTCATTTTCAAGGATAACACATTTGCCGCTAGCTCCTAATGTGGAGCTAACAGCTTTTGTGAGTTTATCTATCCCTTTAAATATCTTATCTTTGGCATCGCTACCGAAGTTAAGATTCTTGACAAGTTTGTCTGACATAATTAGATTAGATTAAATTTGATTTATTTATTTAAAGGTTTTTACGACTTTTGGTCCTTTCAAAAAATCTACTTTCTTAGCATAATGTTCTACTGACGAATCAATAGCTACTTCTGCTGCTTCAAGTGTTTCTCTTCGGGTTACGTCGATCCAAGTATCTTCCTTTGCAGGTTGTTGGTACTCGGTTTGAAAAAAGCCATTTGGTAATTGTACTATTCTCCAGTGTTTTTTCTCTGAAAGATGTTTCCAAAAATTAATAGTTTCTTCGTTGGGTTGTGGTTGACTATTCCACGAACTAGTCTGGTAATAAAAGGTCATTGGTTTTAAAATTAAGGGTTAATAAAATAAGGTTTATCCTACACTTACAAAATTGAAAATTCCTGTAGCTGCTCCTGCAGTTTCACCACCAACTAATTGGATAGAAACTTTAGCGCTTAATGCTGGATTAGCAGCACCTTGTCCTGCGGGTACAACTGGTACTTGTGGTTGTGGAGATACTGTTTGATCCCAAGCTCTGTTTGCTCCTGGTAATACAGGTAAGTTCCAAGGAGTTGCAATTCCTGCAATAACTTGTTGCCATAGGCCTCTAATAACTGCTGCTCTTTGAACTAATGTTATTGGAGAATAGTTTCCAGATGCAGCTGCACCTGCTGTAGGTCCAACTAAAGCTACTGTTCCACCATCAGCATATCTGATTGTAAAAGTAGGTACATTTCCTCCAGCAACTGCTGAAGTAATTGATGAAATGTTTGAGATTTTCATAGGAGTAATCACTGAAACTCCAGCGCTCACTATGTTAATGTTTAAAAATTTGTCTGCCATTTTATATATATTTAATGGATTAAGGTTCACTGTTGTTACATATACCTGAGGCGAACCAAAAAATCAGATATATGCTTAATCTTTATTATCACTTGTTTTAAGTGATATTTACCTATTCAGCTTCTTCCTCTTCTACTGGTGGTACTGGTGGTACTGGATTTTGCCATGTAAA
>Ga0207896_1000088_pt1 | contig 20342 bp, 10 predicted proteins | sample LinPmetageLP36_FD_184049 | JGI IMG/M metagenome (GOLD analysis project Ga0207896, IMG submission 184049) | Marine viral communities from the Pacific Ocean - LP-36 (SPAdes) | ecosystem: Environmental > Aquatic > Marine > Oceanic | place: Pacific Ocean | collected 2010-06-15 | reverse complement strand
CTGATGGAACGCCAATCAAAATTGGGGTTATTGAATATTGGAACAACGAAGTAGAAGGTCTAAAAGAAGATCAAGATGGATTAAATGAATTTTACAGACAATTCCCACGTACTACTAAACATGCTTTTAGAGATGAATCAAAACAATCTTTATTTAATCTAACTAAAATCTATCAACAAATAGATTTCAACGAAGATACTAAAAACGGATTAAGAGTAACAAAAGGAAGCTTTCAATGGGAAAATGGGCATCAAGATACTAGAGTTATATTTATGCCAAATAAAAATGGTAGATTTTTAATTACTTGGGTTCCACCTAATCAATTACAAAACAAAAGATATATAAAAAATGGAGTTAATTATCCAGGTAACGAACATTGTGGTGCTTTTGGATGTGATCCATATGATATATCAGGAACTGTTGATGGTAAAGGTTCTAATGGATCTTTGCATGGTTTAACTAAGTTTAGCATGGAAGAAGTGCCACCAAATCATTTTTTCTTAGAATATATAGCTAGACCACAAACAGCAGAAATATTCTTTGAAGACGTACTAATGGCTTGTGTATTTTATGGTATGCCAATATTAGCAGAAAATAATAAACCTAGATTACTTTACTATTTTAAACGTAGAGGCTATAGAGGTTTTGCAATGAACAGGCCAGATAAAAAAAGAAATAAATTGTCAGTAACAGAAAGAGAAATAGGTGGTATACCTAATTCAAGTGAAGATATTAAACAAGCGCATGCTTCTGCTATAGAAACATACATAGAAACATTTGTTGGTTTAAAAGAAACTGGTTACGGCGATGTTTATTTTCAAAGAACATTAGAAGATTGGGCACAATTTAATATAAATAATAGAACTTCTCACGATGCTTCTATTAGCTCAGGTTTAGCTTTAATGGCTTGTAATAAACATAGATACTCACCAGTTAATAAAATAGAATTAAAACCTGTTGATTTAGGTATTAAAAAATACGACAACAAAGGAACTACATCAAAAATAATAAGTTAAATGAATATATATACTAATACCAATAGCGCTTTCCCTAGTCAAGTAGTGAGTGATGCAGAAAAAGCAAGTTTAGAATATGGAAGTCAAGTAGCTATGGCTATTGAATATGAATGGTTTAGTCAAGGAAGAACAACTGGCAATAGATATTTAACTAATTGGAATCAATTTCATCAATTAAGATTATATGCTCGTGGAGAGCAAAGCATACAAAAATATAAAGATGAGTTATCTATAAATGGTGATTTGTCTTATCTTAATTTAGACTGGCAACCTGTGCCTATACTTTCTAAGTTTGTAGATATAGTTGTTAATGGTATATCTCAAAAAAGCTATGATATAAAAGCTTATGCTCAAGACCCAGCCTCTGTTAAGAAAAGAACTGAATACGCTTCTAGGTTACAAGAAGATATGGTTGCTAAAGAATATTTAGACAGTTTAAAAAACACATTAGGTATTGACTTGTACCAAAGCCCTGATCCTAGTGTTGTTCCAGAAAATAAAGAAGAATTACAACTTCACATGCAACTTAGCTACAAGCAGTCACTTGAAATAGCAGAAGAAGAAGCTATATCAACTGTTTTAGCTCAAAATAAATATGATTTAATTAGACGTAGAATAAACATGGACTTAACAGTTTGTGGTATTGCAGCTAGTAAAACAAACTTTAATACATCTAATGGTGTAACAGTAGATTACGTTGACCCTGCTTATATGGTTTATTCTTATACAGAAGATCCTAATTTTGAAAACGTATATTATGTTGGTGAACTAAAAGCTATAACAATACCTGAACTTAAAAAAGAGTTTCCAGATATTAGTGAAGAAGAATTAAAAAGAATACAATCAATGCCTGGTAATAGATCTTACGTTACTGGTTGGGGAGATTATGATAACAACACTGTTCAAGTTTTATATTTTGATTATAAAACATACCATAATCAAGTGTTTAAAATAAAACAAACAGAACAAGGATTAATGAAAGCTTTAGAAAAGCCAGACACATTTAATCCACCAGAAAATGATAATTTTGAAAGAGTATCAAGATCTATAGAAGTTTTATATAGTGGCGCTAAAGTTTTAGGCACTGACACAATGTTAAAGTGGGAGTTAGCTGAAAACATGACAAGACCTTATGCTGATACTACAAAAGTAGAAATGAATTATTCTATATGTGCACCAAGAATGTATAAAGGTCGTATTGAATCACTTGTAAGTAAATGTATTGGTTTCGCTGACATGATTCAATTGACTCATTTAAAATTACAACAAGTTTTATCTCGTATGGTGCCAGATGGTGTATATTTAGATATGGACGGTTTAGCAGAAGTTGATTTAGGTAACGGCACTAATTACAATCCAGCAGAAGCATTAAACATGTATTTTCAGACAGGTAGTATTGTTGGTAGATCATTAACACAAGACGGTGATATAAATCAAGGTAAAGTTCCAATACAAGAACTTAATAGTTCTAGTGGCCAAGCAAAAATAGGAGCTCTTATACAGACATATCAATATTATTTACAAATGATACGTGATGTAACCGGGCTTAATGAAGCTCGTGACGGTAGCACACCAGATAAAAGTACTTTAGTAGGATTACAAAAAATAGCAGCTAATGCTTCAAACGTTGCAACAAGACATATTAAGCAATCAAGTTTATACATAACTTTAAGAATAGCTGAAAACATAGCGTTAAAATTAGCTGATGCATTACAATTTCCTTTAACAGCTAACTCATTAAAAAACTCTATATCAACTTATAATATACAAACTTTACAAGAGGTTGCTTCATTAAACTTACATGACTTTGGTATATTTTTAGAACTAGAACCAGATGATGAAGAAGTTGCTAAGTTAGAAGAGAATATACAAGTAGCCATACAAAAAGGCGGTATTGATTTAGAAGATGCTATTGACTTAAGACAAATTAAAAATCTTAAATTAGCTAATCAAATGCTAAAAATTAAGAGAAAAGCTAAGATGAAGCAAGATCAACTTAGTCAACAAGCTAATATTAAAGCACAAGCTGATGCGCAAGCTGATACTGCTGAAAAAACAGCTATGGCTGAAGTTCAAAAACAAGAAGCTATATCTGGTGCAAACGTTCAGTACGAGCAAGCTAAATCTCAAATGGAAATACAAAGAATGCAAGCTGCTGCTCAAATTAAAAAAGAAGAAATGCAGATTCAGCATCAATACAACATGCAATTAAAACAAATGGATGTTGAAAATATGAAACAAAAAGAAAATAGAATAGAAGACAGAAAGGATCAAAGAACAAAAATTCAAGCAACACAACAAAGTGAAATGATAAGTCAAAGAAAAAATGATGGCTCACCAGTAGACTTTGAAAATCAAAATTTTGAACAAAGTCTTCCTCAAGTACTTTAACTATATATTAACAATTATTTAATTATATTATATTATGTCAGAAACAAAAACAAATGAACCTGTTAAACAGGAGGGTGACTTTAAAATAAAGTCTAAAAAGAAAACACCTAAAAAACTAGTCAATACAGATGAAATAGTGAAGGTGAATATTAAAGAACCTTTAGTTGATTTACCACCAGAAGTAACAAAAGTGGTAATACCAAGCGAAGAAAAAAAAGAAGATAATGCCATTCAAATCGGAGAAACAGAGAAAGTATCTACACAAGAACCATCCGGAGATAGCGCAGAGGTGGGAGAACCTATACAAGAGCCCGACGAGGTTACTGAAGGGTTTTCTACAATCACCGAAGTTAAAGAAGAAGAAGTAAAAGAAATTGCTTTAGATGTTGAAAAAGCTTTAGTAGATAAAAAAATATTAGGTAAAAAATTACCAGAAAATATAGAAAAACTAGTCGATTTTATGGATCAAACTGGTGGTACTATAGAAGATTACACAAGGCTCAATGCTGATTATTCATCCGTAGATGATGAGTCTTTGTTAAAAGAATTTTATAAAAAATCTAAACCTCATCTTAATGATGAAGAAATAAGTTTTATCATGGAAGATAGTTTCCAATATGATGAAGATATGGACGAAGAGCGTGCTGTCCGTAAGAAAAAACTCGCTAAAAAAGAAGAGATTGCAAAAGCCAAAAACTTTTTAGAAGATCTGAAAGTTAAATATTACGACGAGATTAAGTTAAGACCGGGCGTAACTCAAGATCAACAAAAAGCTACTGATTTTTTCAATCGCTACAATCAAGAGCAACAAGAAGCTGAACAAAAACACAATTTATTTAAAAAGAATACTAAAGATTTATTTGACGAAAATTTCAAAGGTTTTGATTTTAAAGTAGGAGATAAAAATTACAAGTATAATATACAGAATCGTGATAAAGTTGCAGAAAACCAATCAAACATAACTAATCTAGTCGGAAAGTTTCTAGACTCAGATGGTAACGTTAAAGATACGAGCGGTTATCACAAAGCTATGTATGCTGCTGAAAATGTAGATAAAATTGCAGCTCATTTCTATGAGCAGGGCAAAGCCGATGCTATTAAAGATGTTGTTACTAAATCTAAAAACCCTGTAGATTCTCAAGCTAGAAAATCTCAAGGCGAAGTATTTATTAACGGTATGAAAGTAAAAGCAATTAGCGGCGCGGATTCTACAAAACTTAAAATAAAAACAAGAAAATTTAACTAAAAAAAACTAACAAAAATGGCTTTAAATCCACAATTTGGAGGGTTAATCCCTTCAGGAACACAGGAGGTATTGAATAGCAATTATTTACAGTTTAACGCTGGAACAGCTGGAAACACAAATACTTTTGCACAACAATATTTACCTGAAATTTACGAACAAGAAGTAGAGCGTTATGGAAACAGAACGTTATCTGGATTCTTAAGAATGGTTGGCGCTGAAATGCCAATGACATCTGATCAAGTAATTTGGTCTGAACAAAATAGATTACATATCTCTTACTCTGGAGTAGGAATTGTTAACGTAGGCGCGGCTCCTTTAAGTGCTATTACTATTCCGGCTCCAGCTGTAAATGTAATATCAATAAATGACACTATCGTTGTTTTAAACCCTGTTACAGGTCTTGAATCAAAAGGTATTGTTGTTGATTCTGGTGCTTACGGATCAGGTGCTCTTATAGCTACTCCTAATGTTATACATTTTCAACCATTTGACAATGTAAGACTTGGAGTTCAAGCAGGATGTAAAATATTTGTTTACGGTTCTGATTACCAAAAAGGTCAAAGTATGGCTGGATTGGTTGCTCCTAACGTTCAAAACTCACCTAGAGTATCTGTTGATCCTCAGTTTACTCAATTTTCTAATTCACCAATCATATTAAGAAGCCAATACGTAGTATCTGGTTCTGATATGGCACAAATTGGATGGGTTGAAGTTGCAACTGAAGACGGAACATCTGGGTATTTATGGTACTTAAAAGCTGAGTCTGAAACTAGATTACGTTTTGAAGATTACTTAGAAATGAGTATGGTTGAAGCAGAATTTAACCAAGTAGGTAACGCTGCTGCTATTAATATTAGCCCAGGTTCAGAAGGTTTATTTGCTGCTATACAATCTAGAGGAAATGTACAAACAGGATTTACTGCTTCTGCAGGTCTTGATGATTTTGATGCAATTCTTAAAAACTTAGATACTCAAGGAGCGATTGAAGAAAACATGCTTTTCTTACAAAGACAAACTTCTTTAGATTTTGATGATATGCTAGCAAGCATCTCTGGTGGATTCGCTGGAGGAACTGCTTTTGGTTTATTTGAAAACTCAGAAGAAATGGCTTTAAACCTTGGATTCTCAGGATTCAGAAGAGGTTCTTATGACTTTTACAAAACAGATTGGAAATACTTAAACGACGCATCTACAAGAGGTGGTATCGTAGGTATCAATTCAATTGAAGGTGTATTAGTACCTGCTGGAACTTCTACAGTATATGATCAAGTTTTAGGAACTAACATCAGAAGACCTTTCTTACATGTAAGATATAGAGCGTCTCAAGCTGATGATAGAAGAATGAAGTCTTGGTTAACTGGTTCTGCCGGTGGTGCTGTTACTTCAACTCTTGATGCTATGGAAGTTAACTTCCTATCAGAAAGATGTTTAGTAACTCAAGCTGCTAACAACTTTGTATTATTCAGAGGAATCTAATTGATTCAACAAATGTAATTCTTACCCTCGTTGTATTGACGGGGGTAATTATTACTTTTATAAACTATTTAATTATATTATATTATGGCTAAAAAAGCTAAAGCAGAAACTATTGAGGTTGCACCTCAAGAGGTAGTAGTAAAAACTGCACCTACAAAACCAGCTAAACCAAGTTGGGAAATAAAAGACAGAGTATATTTTCTTAAAGGTAATAAAACACCTTTAACATATACTATACCAGGTAAACACACTAGAAAGCACGCGTTGCTTTATTTTGATGAGAAGACTGGAAAACAAAGAGAAATAAAATATGCTACAAACCAAGACTCTCCTTTGGTAGACGAGCAAAAAGGTGAATGTACTATGGGTCATATACGTTTTGACAATGGTACTTTGAAAGTAGAAAAATCTAAACAAAACTTACAAAAATTATTATCTTTATATCACCCTTTAAAAGGTAAAGCGTATGAAGAATATAGCGCTGTAGAAGAAGCTGTAGACGAATTAGATATTTTAAACCTTCAACTTGAAGCTATGACAGCAGCTAGAAATATGGAGGTAGATTTTGCTGAAGCAATATTACGTGTAGAAATAGGCTCTAAAGTAAACGACATGAGTTCTAAAGAAATAAAAAGAGATCTTTTATTATATGCTAGATCAAACCCAAATCAATTTATAGCTTTAGCTAATGACGAAAACGTTCAATTAAGAAACTTTGCTATACGTGCTGTTGAAATGAACATAATAAATATTTCAGGAGATCAAAGATCTTTTACATGGGGATCAAATGGTAGAAAACTAATGAACGTACCGTTTGATGAAAATCCATACTCTGCATTTGCATCATGGTTAAAAACTGATGAAGGCGTAGAAGTATATAGATCTATAGATAAAAAACTATAAAAACAAGTGATACTAATATAGGGCGGTTTCGGCCGCCTTTTTAGTATAAAAAATAAAAATAATGGCGGTAAATATAAATACAGTATATACAACAGTCTTGTACATTTTAAACAAAGAGCAAAGAGGTTATGTTACTCCAACGGAGTTTAACAGTATTGCCGCTCAAGTACAAGAAGAAATATTCAATTCATATTTTCCAGACGGAAATCAAGTAAACCGTCAGAATCAAAAAAATACACAAAACGATACAGAGTTTTTTAACATGTTTAAAGACGTGGCTTATAAACTACATCCTTTTGAAAAAACAATACCATTTATATATGATACAGGTTTAGCGACTTCAGTAAATGCTTTCATTCCTAATATACCTATACAAACACTCTACAAAATAGGTGATGTAATATCTAATTACACTGGTAATCATAACACGCAATCAATAACACAATTAGTAAGCGTGAGCGATTACAACAAAATAACAAGATCTAAATTAACAAAACCAACAATAAGTTACCCGTTGTTTTATACTTCTAATGCAGATGTAACTCCTGTGGCTAGCGTTGGTGCTATTCCGTTAGCAACAGCTAACTCAGCAACAGCTACTTTAGCTTTAACTAGTGGAATACCTTTTCCAAATAATACTGTTTCCGGAACTGGTATAACTGGTGGTACTACTGTTGTTTCTTTTAATCAAGTAACTAATTTGTTAACATTAAGTACCCCTCAAACACTAGCCGCTGGAGTTGTTTTAACTTTTTCTAGCGAAGTTTTTAATTCATTAACTTTAACAATAGATCCATTACCGAATAGCATAACTGTTAATGGTATAACTACGCCAACAGCTCCGTTATGGGCTTTTAGTACTGGTAGCGTAGGTCAATATATTTGGAACTCTGGAGAATCAGTTGATTTTGAACTTGATGTATCTGAAAAAACAAATATTGTAATTAATATATTAAAATACTGTGGTATAATAATAAACGATCCTCTTGTTGTTGAAGCGGCTATGCAAGAAGCTCAGCAAGTAGAAACTAATGAAAAATCTTAATACATGTCTTTAATAACTGAAACAAATCAACAATACTATCAAGGTTCGCAAGGCTTTAGAGGTGACGCAGGAAATACTGCTAATCAGACCCTTCCAACTACTTTTGATACTAATTTAGTTATGGGTAGTGCAAATAGCTGGAATCCTAACGATGCAGATTACTCTTTAAATAATTTTAAAGTATATACTAGTGCTACAGGTATTGCTGGTACTTGGTCAGAGGTTATAACGTTAATATCACTAGAAAATAACACTTTAACTTTAAGTGTTGGTCCTGGGGCAAATGCTTATATTGTTGTTCAATTAAAATCATTAACTGGAGGTAAGTACGGACTTACAGATATAGACAAAGCATTTGGTCAAGCTGTAGAAAATAATTATGGCGAATATGCTTACGTAAAACTAAATGATATTATAGATAATTATATGGTTGGTTATGTAGGTGATGGTAAAATAATACAAACAGCTAAAAAATCTGATGTGTTATTTTTTGCTAAAAGATCTTTACAAGAATTTAGTTATGATACTTTAAAAAGTATACATTCATCTGAGTTAACAATACCTGAATCTTTATCATTAACAATACCTCAAGACTACGTTAACTATGTTAGAATGTCTTGGATAGATCAACTAGGTGTTAAAAGAATAATATATCCTACAAACAATTTAACCACAAATCCTTACAATACTTTTTTACAAGATAAAGTAGGCCAACCTACTCAAGATAGTCATGGTGAAAATGTTGAGGGCACTTCTATAACAGAAGAAAGATGGAGTCAAGCTAATGATAGATTAATAAATTCAAGCTACGCTTTTGATACAGATTTTAATTATGCTATGAGTATGTATGGCATGAATGGTCCTTTTAATTGGGGTAGACTATATGGGTTAGACGCTCAATATTCTCAAGCAAACGGTTGGTTTGGTATAAACGAAAGAGAAGGTAGGTTTACTTTTTCTAGCAATTTAGTAGGAAGATTAATAGTACTAGAATATATATCAGATGGACTAGCTTATGACTTAGACACTAAGGTTCCTAAAATGGCAGAAGATGCTATGTACAAAAGCATATCTTATAATTTAATAGCTAATAGAGCTGGACAACAAGAGTACGTAGTACAAAGATTTAAAAAAGAAAAATCAGCTTCTTTAAGAAACGCAAAGATAAGATTATCTAATATTAAGCTTGATGAAATAGTTCAAGTAATGAGAGGTAAATCTAAATGGATTAAACACTAGAATTAAATGGCACAAATTGTTAATAACTTTATAAAAGGTAGAATGAACAAAGATCTTGACGATCGTTTAATACCTAATGGAGAGTATAGAAATGCATTAAACACTCAGGTTAGTAAATCTGAAGGATCAAACGTTGGTGCTTTAGAAAACGCTTTAGGTAATGGCTTAGTTTCAACAGCTGATTTTGCCACTATTACAAGTGTTTCAGATTTAAAATCTATAGGAGTTTTAACTGATGAAAACAGCGATAGTGTTTTTGTTTTTTTAACAAATAACACTACAAGCGCCTACATAGAATCAGGTACTGGCTCAAAACATTTTATATTTCAATATAACACTTTAACAGACACAGCTAGTCAATTAGTTACTGGTGCTTTTTTAAATTTTTCACAGTTAAACCCTATAACTGGAATTAATTTAATTGAAAATTTATTATTTTTTACTGACAACAGAAATCAACCTAGAAAAATAAATATAGATGATGCTAAAACTTTTTCAGCTGGCGCCGCGTCAAAGCCGTTTTATAGTAATGAAGACCAAATATCTGTAGCTAAATACAACCCTTTTCAGCCTATTGATTTATGGAGAGAAAGTCCTGACACGGCAAATAGTTTTGAAACTACTATGTTTGATGTTTCTAGCGAGTTTTATCCTGACGGAGGAACCGCGCTATTAAATGGACCAGTAAACGTTGGAGCTACTACTTTTACAGTTCAATTACCAAGCATAAACAATGATATAATACCTGGTGCAACTATAGCTTACATAGATAATAATGGAGCTTTAATTCCTATAACAGGAGCAATAGTAAGCGGGTATAATGTAGTAAGTGGAGTTGTAACGATAACTGGCGCTACAATGCCTGCTTTAATTACTGGTGTTAAAATTATTTTTAACTTTAACTATTATTACGAACCATTATATAATGGCGATCCTGATTTTTTAAAAGAAAAATTTGTAAGATTTAGTTATAGATATAAGTTTTTAGATGGTGAATATTCTATATTCGCACCATTTACGCAACCAGCTTTTATTCCAAAACAAGACGGTTATTTTATGTACAATGTTAAAGACGCTCCACCAATGAGCGTAGAAGACGAAGAAGATGCGTTTAGAAGTACTATAGTTGAGTTTATGGAAAATAAAGTAACTAAAGTATTACTTAACATTCCTTTGCCTTTAGATGTAGATATTATGCAGCCTTCTTTGTTGGTTTCATCAATAGATATTTTATACAAAGAGTCAGATAGTTTAGCTGTAAAAGTTTTAGATACTGTTACTATAGATCAAATGAAAGCTTCTACATCTTCGGTTAGATTAAACGGAGCAATAACAAGCAATGCTAACATGGCAGTAGATTATGTAAGTGGCGTTCCTAAAATTGGAGCTATAGCTAGTGGAACAGGTATTGTTAATAGACCTACGGTTGTTTCATTTAACGCAGTAACTAATGTATTAACCTTAAGTAGCGCTCAAACATTAGCTGATGACACTTTTATTACTATAGGTAATGATAAAATTTTTACTTATGAGTATCAATCAAAAAAACCTTACAAAACTTTACCATCAGACGAATTAATAAGAGTATATGATAAAGTTCCAGTAAAAGCTTTAGCTCAAGAAATAATAAGCAATAGAATAGTTTACGGAAATTTTCAAGACAAGCACACGCCTCCTGCAAGCTTAAACTACAACGTAGCTGCTAGTGAAAAATTAGATTTTTCATTAAACACAGCTGATGGTTTAGTAACTAATGGTCCTTACTCTGCTGGTGTAACTACATTAACTTTAGCTCCTAGATTAGGAACTATATTAGTTGGTGATATTATAACTGGATCAGGTATATCTAACGGTACAAGAGTTCAAACGTTTAATGGTAGCAATTCAATAACATTAACTAAAGCCACTACACTTACTATAAACAACGGTAATGTATTAAATTTTGAACCAGGCGGAGCAACTATTAATACTACTAGTAAAATAGAATACCCTAATTCTTCATTAAAAACAAATAGAAGTTATCAAGTTGGTATTGTTTTGTCTGATAGGTATGGTAGACAATCTACTGTTATATTATCATCTTCTAATGATTTAGTTACCGTTGGATCTGGTGCAGCTGCTCAAGAATTTTTAGGTTCAACTGTTTTTTCTCCATATATAACAACAGGCACTAATACTTTAACATGGCCAGGTAATTCATTAAAAGTATTATTTAATGATCCTATCTCTTCAGGAGCATTACCTAATTCACCAGGCCTATACAATGGCGATATTAGTACTAAAGCATACAACCCTTTAGGTTGGTATTCTTATAAAATAGTAGTAAAACAACAGGAGCAAGAGTATTACAATGTTTATTTACCAGGAGTTATGGCAGCATATCCAGATGATGCACTTTTAGAAATAAACAAAACATCTCATGCTGTTTTAATTAATGACAATATAAATAAAGTTCCTAGAGATTTATCAGAAGTAGGTCCTACACAAAGACAATTTAGAAGCAGTGTAGTTTTAAACGGTAGAGTTGAAAATAATGACGTTAATCAAAATCCTCCTGGAGATGATGCTGGTAGTTGGAATAAACAATACTATCCTGGTACTACTAACCAAGTTGTAAGCACTATAGCAGGAAACAATGATTTATTTAATGCTGAAAGCGCTTTGTCATATATACCTAGTGCAGAATTTTATAACGTAGACTCTGATCCATTAATAGCTAGAATATCTAATGTGGCTAAATTTGGTATACCTGCAACTATTATATCAGCAATTTCACCAGCAGTAGCAGAATCTCCTAATGTAACTGGTTTAACAAATATTATTGGCACAATATTACCAGGTATGAGTGTATCTGGTTTTGAATTACCTGCTAGTTTAAAAGTAAAATCTATAAATTCTACAAACCTTATATTAACCGAAAGCGTAACTTTAGCATTAGGTACAAAATTAATATTTACACCATCTAACCCCGATGAATCAGTTCAAAATTTAGCTGTATTAGAAACAGACGGTGTTGAGTCTTTATTAGATATATTTTGGGAAACAACTTCTACAGGATTAATAAGTGATCTTAATGATGCTATATTAGATTCAACAACATCTAGTAATATTATTAATAATTTTAATCCTAATATTTTTAATGAAGGACTTGCTGATAGCTCATTGATTTCTAGTAATTTTCAATTAGTAGATAATTTTGGCACTGCTGTTCCTTATGTAGTTCAAGACCCACCGCAGTTAACATTAACAAATGTAACCGACAACAATGGTTTACCTAAAAATGACCAATTTGAATTTGTTAATAATAACAATGGAACTTATAACATAAGAACCGTTGGCACTTTTTATTTTGGATATGATCCACCGGCGGTTGATCGATTTTTTAATTTTGAATTTACATCACTTGTTAATGGTGTTACAAATATAATAGCTATAAATAACGTAAGTTTAGGTAATTTACCACCTATAATAACAGGGTGTCCTACTGGGCCAATAACTTGGATAAGTGGTCAGTCTTTAAATTTAGTTACTTTAACTGGTAAAAATGGATCAGCTGGAACAGGAACTTCAGGAAATTCTGCTAAAGATTTAGAATATGATTTAGTTGTTATGGGTGCAGACGGAGCAAGTTACGGACCAACTAACTCATCAGTTCCAGGTAATGGAAGTTTTATATTTTCTTACAATGATATAATTGGTAGCTCCAGAACAGCTATAATAAGTTTTGCACCAGGAATACAAGTTCCTAATCAAGCTTATAATTTTACTGTAAAATTAACAGACGCTGGGCCTGATACTGACACTTGTGCTTTTGTGGTAAATGTAACTAACGGTGTTTGTGGTTATTTTATAGGTATTTTACCAAGTATAGTTGGGGCCGAAGACGTTGTTTTTACAGTAGTAAATTGTGATGGAACAACTTACACGTTTGATTATCCTAATGATGGCAGCCCGTATCCTTTTACCACTGCGGTAGTTGGGCAACCAATGAGAGGGCCTAGATTATGTGCGTTAACTACTCCTATAATGAATTATAAGATAGCTGGGGTACCACAAACAGCTTTAACTCCATTTTTTGGTCCATTATTTCCAAGTGGTAGTGGTGGTGGTGGTGGTGCTCCAATACCATCTTGTGGTGGATAACAATTAAATATTAAAAAAAACAAGTAATAATAACAATAGAATATGGCAGCACTTATAGAAGTTAAATATTTTAATACTTTTATTCTTAAAAAAAGTATTAACTCAGCTGGAAATCTTCCTAAATGGAACGGTTCTTTTGGTATACCTACCGCGAAAGGTGGTTATTCAAGAGGGGCTGCTGCTAACGAAAATCAATGGGCTATAGAAGAATCTAGAATAAGAGGTGGTTACAATAACACAAGCACCGACTACGGTGCTAAAGCTTATTTAGTAGAAGAAGAACCTAACGCTACTATAAGAGGTAATGCTTTAATATACTCAGGTATATTTAATTCTAGAACTGGAATAAACAACACTAATGTTTTTTCGGTTGGAGAAGATATAACTAAAGCCGCTAGCCCGGCCAACGGAAGTATACAAAAATTACATGCTGAAAATTCTAATTTAACTATATTTCAAGAATTAAAAGTAAGTAGAGCGTTAATAGATAAAGATGCTATATATTCTGCAGAAGGTGGTGGAGCTGTAACCTCTGCTAATTTAACTATAGGAACAATACAACCTTACAAAGGTATGTATGGAATATCTAAAGATCCTCAAAGCTTTGCTGTGTATGGGTATGCAAAATATTTTTCAGACAAAAACAACAATGCTATAATGAGACTTTCTCAAAATGGTTTAGAAGAGATATCAAGATACGGTATGTTAGATTACTTTAGAGATCAACTAAACGATATTGATACTCCAGTAGCACAAGGAACAATTATAGGTGGTTGGGACATACACAACAAACAATACGTTATTTCTACTCAACAAAACTGCGTAACGTATCCAACCTCCACAGATTATAATACTTTATCATTTGACGAAGTAGTAAAAGGTTGGACAAGTTTTTTTAGTTATAAACCTGATCAAATGTTTAGTATAAGAAATAATTTTTATAGCTTAAAAGATGGTAAGCTGTATCAACATTATGCTAATGAAAGTAATTTTCCAGGATCTAAAAGAGGTAGATTTTACAATGTTAATTATCCTTCTTCTGTGACTTTTGTTTTTAATCCGCAGGTAGGTAGATCAAAAAACTTTAAAACAATAAACTACGAAGGTAGTAATGGTTGGCAAATAAACAGTATAAATTCAGATACTACCGGTGAAGATTCTATAAAAACTAACACTGATTGGGATGTTTATCAAGACACAATAGTAACTAATATAAATTCTGCTACACCAGCTATTTATAGCTATACACAAGGTAGATATGACTCTGCTGTTCCACCAAACACCGGAACTTCAGCGGCTGTGACTCCTTTTTATTACGCAGGTTTTGATAGAAAAGAAAATAAATATGTAGCAAACTTAGTTAATAATAGTCCAGCGGCAACAGGAGAAGTTTTATTTGGTCCTGATATGAGTGGTATAAAAGGATTTATTGCTACTGTTAAAATAAGTACAGACACAGTTACAAATTATGGATCAGAAAAAGAATTGTTTAGCGTTGGATCAGAATATGTTGCTAACAATGGATATTAAAATTAAAATAAAAAAATTATGAGCGGAGTATTAGGCGGAGTTCTAAGCGTTGCCAGTGGTATTTTTGGTGCCGCAAGTGCTAACAAAAAAAGAAGAGACGCTAAAAGAAGAAGAATAAAGCTACAAACTAAACTAAATGATTTAGAAGATAGTAGACAAGATATTATAAATCCATATGAAGACGTAGAAAGTTTGAGTGGTATGATAAGTAATCCTTTTGCTAGCTTAGGTGTAGCAACACAGGCCGCTGAAATGAAAATAGAACAAGCTGATATTTCCTTAGCAAATACTCTTGATGCTTTACGATCTACTGGTGCAAGTGCTGGTGGCGCAACAGCTTTAGCCCAAGCGGCGTTACAAAGTAAAAAAGGTGTTGCAGCAAGTATAGAAGCTCAAGAAGCTCAAAACGAAAAACTAAGAGCGCAAGGGGAACAAACGCTACAACGTCAAAAAATGGCAGAAGCGCAGAGAATACAAGGTGCTGAAGTTGCTGGTAAATCATTTGTATTTAATCAAACAGAACAAAGACAAGTTGCTCAGTTAGATAGAGTATCTAGTCAATTAGTAAACCAACAAAATTTAGAAGCACAAGCTGCTAGCGATACAACATCTGCTTTAACTGGTATGGTTGGTGGTGCTATCGAAGCTTTTGGAGTGTAAAATATATAAGATGGAAAACAAAAATACAATTAACAACCTTTTAGTAAAACAAATAAACGAAAGTGATGTGATGGCTTATAATTTAGATTATTTAGCCTCACCAATTGATACAGAGTTTAGCATATTAAACAGAGCTTATCAATATACTGGCGTTGCGTATGCTAAATTAAAGTTAGCCATTCAAAACAATGAATGTATTGATGATAATTGTGAGTATGAGTTAAAAAAAATATCTCAACTAGAAGCTTACCCTCAAGATTCTTTAGATTTTTTATCAAACTTAATAGGTGAAGTTTCAGTAACTAATGAACCAAACTTTGATCCTAATAATAATTTTGTTTACACAGTTATAAGTTCTATATTTTCTGAAAAACCTGGTTTTAGCAAAAGCGATGGTTATGATATTTCATTGAATTTACTAGAAAATGGAGGTCAAGAATTAGTATTTAGCGGTCCTGGAATACCAGGTAATTTTACTATAAACAATACTGCTTTAAAATCTTTAACTGAATCAGGTACAGCTCTAGTAGCATCTACGCCAGATATAAATCAAGACATGTCAGAATTGCTTAAGGACATTGGCGTTTTTGATCCTGAAATGTTTGATGAAAAAGGCGCGTTAAAATCTTCAGCTAAAATAAGTGAAACCTTTGTAATAAAAGACGCTGAAGGAAACTATGAATACGAAGTTGTTGATTTAGGTAATGGCAAAGGTAGAAATGTTTTAAAGTATGATTTAGATAAAATACAAAAAAAAGCAACACCTTTTATAAACGCTGAAGTAGCAGGGTTATTTAGCTCAGAGCAATCAGCAGTAGCCGCTTGGAACGTTTATATAGCTCAAGGTTCTAGCGTAGAAGAAGATGATCAAATGGTTCAAAATGCTAACGCTGGTAGTAAAAGCTGGTCTTATGAAAAAGATTTACCATTAAGCCAAAATAATAAAGTTTTATTTGAAAAAAAATATAAAGAATATTTTATGAATAATTATTTAAAACAATTTACTAAAAACCAAATACCAACTGTAGAGGCTGACGCAGCCGTATTTGATTTAGCTGAGTCTAAAAAAGCAAAAGCACAAAAATTCATGGATGATAATGATTTAAATTAAATTAAATGACAAACTTAGAATACGTAATTAGTTTACAAGACCAAGGAGTTGATGAAACTGAAATAAAAAGACTAGTTAAACAAAGAAAACTAGATGACAAAGAAGTAAAGATAGACGTTGTTGCGGATCCGAAGGGTGCAGCTGTAACAACGAACCAAGAAAATGTGCCCAACGAAAATTTGGAATCAGTTTCGGAAAATGGTTCTTCGGATTTAGCAAGTGTAGATGAAAACTTTTTTAACACTGAAACAGGTCAAGCTATTGTTTTAAACAAAGCACAACCAGTAAGTCAAGGAACTAGTGTTGCGTTTGGAGACACTAATTATAAGTATGACGTAGACGTTGAAAACAACCCAGTGTTTTTTTCCAAAACTATAGGTTCAACAGAATGGACCCAAGCCCCTGTAGGATCTGAACAAGAGGCTATGATAGAAAATAGACTAGGTTTTTATAATGAAAGATTTAAAGAAGAAACAGTTCCTATAAATTTTCCAACAGATGATTTTACTTACGAAGTAGATGAAGAAGGAAGAGAAATTTTGCCAGAGGTTATTCTTACACCTATAAAGAATAATTCAGTTATAAAAATTAACAATCAAATTGTTACTAGTGATCAAATAAAACAAAAAATAGATAGCAATGCGTTAGGTTTTGAAGAAATAAAAACCGTACAAGAGTATGTTGAAAAATGGGGAGATGAAGCTGAAGTTATAGACTCTTACGAAGGTAGTATTGATCAAGATTATGACAATTATTTAAACGCAACTAAACTTACTCCTGAAGAGGAGATTAATATAAATAATACTGTTAATGATATGGACTTCACTCCTTATCAGCAAACTATTAAATCTACAGGTGGAAGCTCATTAACTGGTATATCTTCACCTACAAGTAGACAGGTAACTATACAGCCTTTTAAAGAAGAATTAAAAAAGGCTAAACAAATAATTGATAAAGAAAAAAAATTAAAAGGAGATACTTCTGCAACAACTAAAGAACAACTGCAAGGTGTTGCTAGAATTATACATGAGCAAGAATTAATTAATCCTATATTAAATAAAAAAAATAAAGATTATTTAAAAAATTTACCAAAGAAAAAAGTTAAAGAACTTTTTAATCATGCTTTAAAAATAAGAGATAGTTACGAGTGGGAAAATCAAGAAATTGATTTTATGTCTGAAATATTTAAATTAAACAACGGTCAAGAAGTTAAAAACATTAACGCTTATGAAACTTCTTTATTAACAGACGTTAAAGAATTAGAAAAATTAAAAAAAGAAAATAATCTAGATTTATATAACAGTAAACTTAAATTATATAATGATAAAGTTGATTTTGTAAATACTAACAAGCAAAATTTTGATATAAAAAAAGCAAATTTACAAATAAAAATTAAAGATTATATAAGCAATAGACAAGATTATGAAGATGCTGAAGTTTCTTTAGACTTTTTAAAAAGAAATTATAGTTTGTTTGATAAAATTTTTGGAGATTTAACTAGTGTTGACAAAACTAAAAGGTATGGTACTCTTCAACAGGGTGTTGTAGGTTTATTAGGTAAATCAGCTTATTTTACTTCAAAGTTATTAGACAAGTTAGCTAGCGCTACATTAGTTGATTCTGATGGCAAAGAAATTAAAAACGAAAGCCCTGTAACTAGTTTTCTTAAAGAAGGCTTACAAGCAAACCAAAGAATTGTTGAAAAAAGAACAAGTCTTTTTGCTAAAGCAATAGATTTTGAAAGCATTAATTCTTTTGAGACTTTTGGTTATTGGCTTGCTGATACAGGGACTACTCAATTACCTTTCTTTGCTTCAATAGGATTTGGTGGTCCATTAGGTTGGTATTTAGCTGCTACTTCTTCTGGTGGAGATTACATGACTCAAAGAGAATTAGAAGAAATAAATGGTGGAAGACCTGTTAGTGATTTTATGCTGTTACAAGCTATTGGTTTTTCAGGTTTAGAATATGTTGGTGGAATACTTCCTACTCTTAAAATCTTTAGACAATATAAAGGTGGAGGTGGAGAAGCTAGAAGAAAAATAGGTAGTGGTATAAGAGAATACTTTACACAGATAAAACAAGGTACTCCGCTTTTTATGGAAAGTGTTTTTTTAGAAGTAGGTGGAGAAACAGCAATAACACAATGGGGTCAAAACATTATAGCCGATAGACCTGTGTTTGAAAATACTTTAGAGGTTGCTTTTACGTCTGGAATGTTTGGCGTTGTTTTTGCTGGCTTTCCATTACAACAAGGAGCTATCATGGGCGCTTTGTCAGATAAAGTTAAATATAAAAAATTTACTGATGGAAACGCAGAATTAAAAAATATTACTAAAGCTTTAGAAGCCTACGATTACAATCAAGAACTTTTTGCTCAAGGTAAACTTACTGGCTATTCTATTGATATTCTTTCTCAAGAACAAGTAAATGCTTATAAAAAAAGATTTGGAGAAATAACTAAAAGAAATATAGAGATTTTAAAAGAAATAGAATCTGACGTAGCAAACAACATAGACCCATTAGGTTGGTCACTTTTTATGAAAGCTACAACTAGACAAGAAGGTTTAAGAGATCAATATGATAGTTTATTAAAGCTGGAACAAACAAAAGAAATAAAATCACTTTTAGCAAAAATAAGAATAGAATTTGATAAACTAGCTGACGCTAGAAATATATATAAAAAATCATTTACGTCTACTTATGGATTATTAGAAGAAGACGAAAAAAACAGATTAGAAAAAATAGCTGTAGCTGAATTAAAATTTGAAGGTAAACAAAGCCCAAGTGAATCTCAAGTAATTGATAAAGCAAAAAAAATAAGAGCTAGAGAGCTTTTAGAGCAAAACATGCAAAGAGATTTATTAATTGTAAATAAACTAAACGCATCTGGAATAAACACTACTTACACAACAGCTAGCGATAATTCAAAACTGATAGAAGAATATACTAAAATTATTCAAGCAAGAATTGACGATCCAAAAAATAGTACTACAGAAGAAACAGGAAATCAAGAAATTGAAGATTTTGCAAAAGGAATAAAAGATGGAACTATAAATGGTAGTAATTTTGTAAGCTTTCAAGATGGCGTAAAAGTTTTTGATGTAGTAGTTTCTATAGAAAACGCTACTAACAACTTATTACCAAACACAGGTATTCATGAAGCTTTAGGCCATACTATATTTAGTGAGGCGTTTGGAGTTAATCCACAAGCATTTAAGCCTTTTGCTAATACTGTAATGAATTTTTTAAGAGATTTTGATGTAGATGCTTACAATAGAATATTAACAAGAACAAACAATCAAACGCCTGATGAGGTTTTGACTGTGTTTTTAGAAGAAGTAGCAGAAGGTAGAATAGATTTATCTAACTACAAAAAAACAGGACTTTTAGGCGTGTTAGGATTAAATCTTAATGACGGTGTTATTGAAGCTGGTAAATTAGATATAAAGCCGTTTAATTTTAGAGGAGAAACAGATATAATAAAATATCTTGAAGGTTTGGCTGCTAAGTATAAAGATGGTACTATTACTGTAGAAGACATTAAAGACATGACTAGTTCTGATGTTTGGGATGGTGAAG
>Ga0207896_1000087_pt1 | contig 20501 bp, 12 predicted proteins | sample LinPmetageLP36_FD_184049 | JGI IMG/M metagenome (GOLD analysis project Ga0207896, IMG submission 184049) | Marine viral communities from the Pacific Ocean - LP-36 (SPAdes) | ecosystem: Environmental > Aquatic > Marine > Oceanic | place: Pacific Ocean | collected 2010-06-15 | reverse complement strand
ATGCTTTAAATAATTTTAAGGTCTATACAAGCGCTACAGGACTTCCTGGGACATACACTGAGTATGTTTTAGCATATACTGTAATAGGAAATAGAATAACTTTTACTGCAGCGCTTACAGCTGGAACCTATATTGTTATTCAGTTAAAAATATTAACCGGTGGAAAGTATGGTCAAACCGATGCTGAAAAAGCTTTTGGTCAAATAGTAGAAGATAACTATCAAAGCTATGCTTATAATACTTTAGGTGATGCAATAAACAATTTTTTAATTGCATACGTTGGTGCTGGAAAATTAATACCTAGCGTAAAAAGAACGGATGTAATATTTCATGCAAAGCGAGGCCTTCAAGAGTTTAGCTATGATACTTTAAAAAGTATTAAATCCGCAGAGCTAAATATAAATCCAAGCTTAAATGTTATTTTACCTCAAGACTACGTAAATTATGTTGGCGTTTCGTGGATTGATCAATTAGGTGTTAAAAGACCAATATATCCAGCTAACAATTTAACTATAAGTCCTTTTAGTACTCCTATACAAGATGAGGCTGGCGTACCTACAAATGATAATTTTGGGGACAACATTGAAGGTACTTCCCTTACGGAGGAAAGATGGAAAAGAGCTAATGATAATTTAATAAATGGCCAGATAGGCAATAACGTAGATGAGCTTATTAATTTTCAAAATGCATATGGATTTGAAGGCAGCTGGAACTGGGGCAGACAATACGGTCTTGATCCTCAAACGTCTCAAGCAAATGGATGGTTTAATATAAACGAAAGAGAAGGTAAAATGTCTTTTTCCAGCAACTTAAGTAATAAGCTTATTGTATTAGAATATATTTCTGATGGACTAGCGTATGATTTAGATACTAGAATACCTAAAATGGCAGAAGAAGCTTTATATGCTTATTTAAATTATGCTATATTATCTTCAAGAATAAATCAGCCAGAGTATATAATACAAAGACTTAAAAAAGAAAAAAGAGCAACGCTTAGAAATACAAAGATTAGATTATCAAACATAAAACTTGAAGAAATAGTTCAAGTAATGAGAGGAAAATCTAAATGGATTAAACACTAAAATTAAATGGCACAAGCAAAAAATAATTTTTTAAGATCCAAAATGAATAAGGATCTAGATGCTAGAATATTGCCTAAAGGTGAATATAGAAATGCTTTAAACGTTCAAATCAGCAGATCTGAAAGTGATTCTGTAGGTGCATTAGAAAATATTTTAGGAAATAGTAACCTTGCAACTTTTCAAGCGGGATCACAATCGATAGGATATTTTGCAGACGACTCATCTTCCATGGTATATGTTTTTGTAACAAATTACTTAGACGATAATAATCCAGGCCCAACGTATGATCCCACTAAAACGCACGGCATATATTCTTATAATACTTTAAATGGCCAAAGTACTTTGCTTGTTTCTGGCGCATTTTTAAATTTTTCACAATCTAATCCTATTTATGGAGTTAATCTTTTAGAAAATTTATTATTTTGGACTGACAATAGAAATCAACCAAGAAAAATAAATGTAGCAATAGCTTCTGAAACCCCAGAATATTATACAAAAGAAGAGCAAATATCGGTAGCTAAAAACTTTCCATATCAAGCTATGCAGCTTTGGCAAGAAAGTCAGCTAGGCACCTCTCCTTCTGAAAAAGAATATGAAACGACTATGTACGATGTTTCTTCTAAATTTTATCCTGACGGAGGAGAAGCTTTAAATTCCGTTGCGGTTACTGCTTCAACAACTTTTGTAATAAAAAACATTATTGGCTCTATACCAGTTGGTTCAATAGTTACCGGACCTCAAGTAACGGCCGGAACTACAGTTACTGCCTTTACTTTATCAAATAATACGCTAGAAGTTAATCCTGCTCAAACTTTAAGCAATGATAGCGAGTTAGTTTTTAATGCTAATCCTTATTATGAATCTACATTTAATGGCGACCCTAGTTATTTAGAAGACAGGTTTGTAAGATTTTCTTATAGATTTAGATATGACGACGGGGAATATTCAGTTTTTGCTCCATTTACTCAAATAACTTTTATACCGAAGCAAGATGGTTATTTTATGCAAAAAACACCTGCAGCTACAGGAGTTGAAGAAGACGACGAAGAAGCAGCTTACAGAACAACAATTGTTGAATTTGTGGAAAATAAAGTAGATAAAATACTTTTAAAAATTCCTTTAGAATCAACTAACTCATTACTTCAGAGTGATTTAAAAGTTACGGAAATTGACATACTTTACAAAGAAGCTGACCAGCTAGCAGTTAAAGTTGTAGACACAATACCTATTCAAACAATAGCAAATCAATCAGGAACATGCACTGTAAATGGAACTTTTACAGCAGTTAGAAATATTATAGTTGGAAGTATTGCAGGAGGCATACAGCCAGGAAGTATTGTGAATGGAAATGGAATTGTTGATGGAACAACTGTAATTAGTTTTGATCAAGATACTTCTACTATAACTATGAGCGCTGCTCAAACTCTTTCTAATTCAACATTACTTACAATTGGAGAGCCAAACTTTTTTGTATACAATTATCAGTCTAAAAAACCTTATAAAACTTTACCTGAAAGCGAAATAGTAAGAGTATTTGATAAAGTGCCGGTTAAAGCCTTTGGCCAAGAAATAATAAGTAATAGAGTTGTTTACTCTAATTTTCAAGATAAGCATACACCGCCAGCAACATTGGATTATAATGTTAATGCATCCCCTAAAGCCAACTTTAGCTTAAAAGGAGGAACTGTTAATGTTAATGGCACTTTTACTAATGTGTCTACTATAAATTACACAAATGTAACAGGTAACGTTTTTACCGGATCTTTTGTTTCTTCAAACTCTACAGGTGCTATAATTCCAGTAAACACAACTGTTATTGCTTTTGACCCTTCAAACTTAGCAATGACTTTTTCAAATAATGTTACATTAGCTTCCGGAGACGTATTAATATTTACTGCTAATTCTGATGTAGAGGCTAACGTTAGCAAGATTGAATATCCTAATCATTCTTTAAAAGAAAATAGAAATTACCAAGTTGGTGTTGTGTTGTCTGATAAATTTGGAAGACAGTCTTCTGTTATACTTTCAAACAGTTTAGCTAGCTCAGTTGTTGAAGGGCAAGAATATATAGGTTCTACAATATTTTCACCATATAGATCAGCCGGTGTAGTTCCAGCAGAATGGCCAGGCGATTCTTTAAAAGTATTATTTAATAGCCCTATATCTCCATCGAACAACAATGCAATAACTGGTTGGCCTGGAATTTATAACGGCGAAGCTAGTAGCCCTAAATATAATCCATTAGGATGGCATTCTTTTAAAATTGTAGTTAAACAAACGCAACAAGAATATTATAATGTTTATTTACCTGGTGTAATGGCGGCTTATCCAGAAAATAACACTTTAGAATTAGGTAAAACATCTCACACAGTTTTATTTAATGATAATATAAATAAAGTTCCTAGAGATTTAAACGAAGTTGGCCCTTTGCAAAGATTGTTTAGAAGCTCAGAAAAATTATTTGGTAGAGTTGAAAATTTTAACAGTGCAATTGGTACTGGTGAAAAAAATAAGCAATATTATCCAGGAAGAAGTTCTGAGGTAGTTAGCTCAATAGCTGGCATGGATGATTTATTTGGATTAAATCCCCTTTCAGTAGGGTATCCTGTTGCAGGTTATAAAGAATTTTATCTCTACGAATCTGATCCTTTAATAGGAAGAATATCAACAACAACTGAGTTTGGGGTTATTGCTACTGTAGTTGACGCTACTGTAAACGGCGCTGTAGCTGCTAATACTAATATTATTATAGATAACTTATCTGGCGTCCCACAAGGAGGAGATATAGTTTCAGGAGCGGGGATATTACCAGGCACTTCGGTCGTAAGCTATAACAGCAATCTTTCTACGGTTATAGTTAACCAAGACCAAACATTAGCAGATGATACATTGCTTTTGTTTTCTCCTCAAATTGCTCCAACTAATATACAAAACTTAGCAGTTTTTGAAACTACTCCGGTAGAATCTTTATTAGATATATTTTGGGAAACTTCAACCAGTGGATTAGTATCTGATTTAAATACAGCAATATTAGATCAATCATTAGGAGGAGCAGACTTAGAAAATTTTGCAACAACTAATTTTACAGAAGCTGTAGCCATAGGAACTGTTATAACCGATGCTCCTTTTTACTTAATTGATAGTTTTGGTGCACAAATTGCGCAATCAGATATATTAAATTTTGAATTGGTTAGTGTAACCAGTGGAACTTCTGAAAACCCGGTAGATAGATTAAATGATTTTGAATTAGATTTGTCTTTAAACAATGGAACTTATCAAATAAAAACCAAAAGTTTATTTTGGTTTGGAGTTGATCCAGCAGCTAGAACTTTTATTTTTACATTTAATGCTACAACAACAGACGGAACTCAAAGCTTATTTATTGAAACAGCAAGTTTAATAAACATTGTTCCTGAAATTATAGGTTGTCCTCCAGCTAATTTAGTTGTTAATATATCTGATACTTTTGTAACTCAATTAGAAGGCTATAATGGGTCTGCTTATAAAAACGCCACTGGACAAAATCCAGCTGTTGCAAATTTAGCAGGGCAAGATTTAGTGTGGGAAATGATTCAAAAAGATTCAACTGGAGCAGTTTTAGCCGATGGTTTTGGGCCTTTTACAGCTGTACCTTTTGTACCAGCAGAAGGAACAGATGATAACGCTTATGTAAATATAAATAAAAACGAAACTACAGCTGGTATTTTTACAATAGAAATAACACTAAAAGATGCTCAGGGAGAGATTGGCGCAGGTGCATTATCAGCAAGCTGTATTTTTAATGTTGAAATTCAAGCTCCTTGCGTGGATGGATTTCAATATTTACTTAAAACAGGAGGAGCCCCAGCGGTTTTAGCCAACGGAGATCCTGCTATAATAGATGCCACAGCTGTTTTTGAAAGTGTAATAGGAGGAAGTTACGCTGATGCAAATCAAGAAATACTTATAGGCGGAATAAATATTCCAAATTCAACAGCTAATATATATAGTTACTGCAGCCAAGAAGCCGACGGAAATATACAAGCGGGTAACTTGCAGCAAAGCGGTCCATTTAGAGGATCTTATATCCAAGTAAAAATAAATAATGTTTGGTCATCTTTTATGAATGTGCAGTATTATAAAACTGGATTGAGCCCAACTGGTGAAATAAAAATTAGACCTACTAGCTATGTAGGATTAGATTCTACTCCTACTACAGCTGTTGATTGGACAACCGTTCCCGCTAAAGCAGAAATAAGATTTTGGACAGGTAAAGGGACAGTTTCATGGACAAATCAAGCGGGAAATTCTTGTTCAGGCATTTATAATTATAGTAGTCTTGTAGCAATAACAGTTACATCTATTGCAGCAGCAAATATAACTCAGCAATTTGGCGGTCAATTTGGAATATGTAGTCCAATTGGTAATGGTGGTTGTTATTCGCCACTTTGCCCGGTTGCTGTAGCTGGATTTCCGCCTTATACTTTTGTAGGTTTTCAACCCGCGGGAGGTGGGGGTCAAGGATGCGGTACAGCAAATCCAGTAGTATGTACATAGCAATAAAAACAAGTAATAATTATCTATGGGAGCAGTAGTAGAAGTAAAATATTTTAACACTTTTATATTAAAAAAGACTATAAACAGTGCTACATCAAATGCGATGTGGAATGGCTCATTTGGTATACCTCAAACTATTGGCGGTTATAGCAGACCAGGATCTGTTTTAGGAGACCCTGGGAATTGGGCAATAGAAGAATCTAGAATTAGAGGGGGTTATAATAATACAACCGTAGATTTTGGTGTAAAAGCTTACTTGGTTGAAGATGAACCTAATGCTTCCAATAGAATAAATTCATTAATATACTCTGGTATATTTAATTCTAGAACAGGTATAAATAGAACTAATGTATTTTCAATAGCAGAAAATATAACTAAATCAGTAGATCCAGCAAATGGATCAATACAAAAACTTTATGCTGAAGACAACAGATTAATTATATTTCAAGAAAGTAAAGTAAGCAGAGCTTTAATAGACAAGGACGCAATTTACACAGCTGAGGGATCAAGCCTTGTAACTGCTTCAAATTTAATAATTGGAGATGTACAAGCGTACGCAGGGGATTATGGAATAAGTACTAATCCAGAAAGCTTTGCTGTTTATGGGTATCAAAAATATTTTTCAGATGCAAATAAAAATGCAATATTAAGACTTTCTATGGATGGGATAACTGAAATATCGGCGGCCGGCATGATTGACTTTTTTAGAGATAATATAAATCAATTTTCAGTACCTTCGTTTCCAGCCAGGCTAATAGGTGGTTATGATATATACAATAAGCAGTATGTTGTGTCTATTCAAAAAAATGTACTATTACAAGATTTAAGTTATGAAACATTGTCTTGGGACGAAAGAGTTAAAGGATGGATTGGCTTTTTTAATTATCAACCAGATCAAATATTTAATTTAAGAAATCAAACATATAGTCTTAAAAATGCAGGGCTTTGGCAGCATTATACTACAAGACCTACAAGTTTTTATAATACAACTTATCAGTCTTCTATAACTTTTGTTTTAAATCCAGAACCAGAACAAAGTAAATCTTTTGAAACTATTAGTTATGAAGGAACAAATGGCTGGCAAGTAAATAGTATAACCTCAGATCCTGTAGGAGCTGGAGCTAGCTATGAAAACCCAGATGGTACTGGCTGGGTATTTACTCAAGACGATGCTGCTTTAATAAGAAGTTATACTACTGGAGCTTTTGATAACTACGGAAACGAATATCCTGCTACATTATTTCCACCAATAAACTATGCTGGCTTTAATAGAAAAGAAAATACCTATGTTGCTAATTTAATAAACAGTACTCCCGCAGCAGAAGCTGAGGTTGCTTTTGGCAATTTTATTAGCGGTATTAAAGGTAATTATGTAACAGTTGTTATGCAAACTGATGGAGTAACTGATAACAAAGGGGTTAAAGAATTATTTTCTGTTAGCTCAAAATATACAAGAAACAACGGATATGAACAATAAAAAAACAATATTATGCCAATACCATTAGTAGCCGCAAGTATAATTGGCGGAGCTGGATCTATAGTTGGTGGGCTCTTTGCCGGTGGTGCAGCGAAAAAAGCTAGAAGAGATGCAGAAAGGGAAAAAGCTAGACTTCAAAGCAAATTGAATCGCCTTGAAGCTAATAGACAAGATATAATAAATCCTTATGAAGGCATTGAAGATTTAAGCGCTTTAATAAGCAATCCTTTTGCAAATTTATCAGTAGCCACAGGTGCTGCTGAAATGAAAATTGAAGAAGCCGATATATCTTTAGCAAATACACTAGACACTATAAGAGCAACTGGCTCTGGAGCAGGTGGAGCAACTGCTTTGGCTCAAGCCGCTTTAAAATCTAAACAAGGAGTTGCTGCTAGTATTGAACAGCAGGAAAAAAATAATGAAGATAAAAGAGCGCAAGGAGAGCAGCAAATGGAACAACGCCAAATGTCTGAAGCACAAAGACTACAACAAGCAGAAGTAGAAGGTAGTGCTTTTGTTTTTGGTCAACAAGAAAAAAGAGAACAACAACAATTAGATAGAACAGCGTCTTTACTGGGTATGGCTGAAACCGCAAGAGCTCAGTCTCAAGCGGACCAAACAAGCGCAACTCTTGGTATGATTGGTGGGGTTACAGATGCTCTTAGCGGAGTTGCAGGCGCCGGCGGATTTGGTGCTGGTTAATATTAAATAAAAAAAATGGAAGACAACAATTTATCTAAAAACCTTTACTTAAGACAATTTAACGAAAGTAACGCCATTGCTTATAGTAAAATATTTGTATCTAGCGCAAGCGATTATAATTTTCAATTATTAGATAACGCTTATAGAAATGCTGGTAAAATATATGCAAAATTAAAAATAGCAGTTGAAACTAACAAGTGTCAATCAGAGCATTGCTCTATGGAGTTATCACAATTAAAACAATTAGAAGAAGCCCCTCAAGTTTCTTTAGATTTTTTATCTTCTGTAATGGCGGAATTAGGTATTACAGACGAACCTAACTTTGATTTAAATAACGACTATAGATATACAGTTGCAAATAGTTTAATGAATGGCAAGCCTGGCTATTCTAAAACAGATGGCTATAATGCTTATTTGGATCTTATACCTGATGGCTCTCAAAAAATAGTTTTTATGGGCCCTGCTTTTTACATGCCTTTAACTATCAATAGCTCTGCTTTAAATTCATTAGCTGCTTCTGGCACTTCTTTAATCGCTTCTACTCCTGACATAAATAAGGACATGCTAAGACTTCTAACTGAGGTTGGTATATTTGCTGCAAATGCAATAAGTGAGAATGGGGAATTAAAACCTGCGGCAAAAATTGTTGATGAGTACGTAATGACAAACGTAGATGGCTCAATTGATTACGAGATCATAGACATTGGAAACGGCAAAGGTAGAAACGTGTTTAAGTATGATCTTGATAAAATTGAAAAAAAAGTTACTCCATTTATAAACGCTGAAGTAGCTGGTTTAATGAGCTCTGAGCAAGACGTAATTGCAGCTTGGAACGTTTATATATCTAAAGGCACAAGTGTCGAAGAAGACGCTCAAATGGCTCAGAACGCTAATGCGGGAGCATCTAGCTGGAGCTATGAAATAGATTTACCTTTACAGCAAGACAAAAAAGTTTTATTTGAAACAAAATACAAAGAATACTTTATGAATAATTATCTAAAACAATTTATTACTAACCAATTACCAACGGTTAAAGAAGATGCAGTAGTTTTTGATTTAGCAGAAGCTAAACAAGCAAAAGCTCAAAAATTTTTAGATGATAATAACTTAAATTAAATTAAATGACTCTACTAGAATACGTACAATCGCTGCAAGAACAAGGGGCAACAGATATACCTGATAAAGTTCAAGAGTGGAAAAGAAAAAATCAACCAAAGGTTGAAGAAGAAGTAAAGACGGACCCTGTTGTGGAGACAAAGACGGATGCAACTGTAGCAGGGAAAAGCAAAGAGGCGTCCGACGTTTTAAACTCTGGAGATTCACAATTGAATACAGAATCACCTGAGCTTTTTGAACCTGTAGAAATTAAAGGATTAAGCAGCAAAACCGGGGGGATTGGCACTTCAGAGTTTTATGATGAAGTTTTTAATAACATTGCTTTAGATGATTATGAAAAAAATAAAGAGCAATATGAAAAAGAACTAAAGAAAAATAATAAACTAAAGAAAAGTCAAAACGAAGGTATTGAAATGCTAGAAAGTGGAGAAGTTAACTTTGCGAGTAGAGTCATAATACCAAAAGGAAAAAACGGCTATGACGAATATACATTTCAGCAAGTTGAAGATGCAATTAAAAATAAAGAAGAAGGATTTGAAAATGTTATAGATGTACAAGATTATGTTAAAAAAGTTCCAGGGGCTGAAATAATTACGTATACAGAAAACATGGACTTTGAAGGGGCTTATGGAACTTTAGACGAAGCTATAGTATATGAAAAATATGATCCTTCTAAGCTTAATCAAACTATGGAAAACTCCATATGGGAGGAGCAAGGCAAAACGGTAGATGATAATTTAAATAGATTTGAATTTGGTGATGGAGACCGTAAAGAAGGCTCTTACTATTTTAATTATACTGGAGAAAAAGAAAAGTATAAACCGAATGGCGATAGACGAAGAAATGATGAAAAGCCAATTAATATAAAAAATGCGCAAAGCTATAGAACTAATTATTTAGGAAATAAAGCTTCTTTAGAATTTTCAGATATTACTACTGATAATATTTTAGAATTTGGAAATAATCAATTAACAGAAAAAGAATTAGCATTTACTAAATTGTCGCCAGAAGAACAAAGTAAAATTGCTAAAAAAGAAAATTATGGTGAGGCTTTATTTTTCGGAGACAATTTAATAAACTTGGATATTGCGCCAACTGAAGCGCAGTTAGAATTATTTGAAAAATCTAATGAATTAGCTGCAACAACTGAGGTTGATGTTTTAAAAAACAATTTAAGCAAACAATATTTTGAATTAGTAGGTTTAGCAAAAGAAATATATAATTATCCTGAAAACAGCTATACTGAAGAATTGTTTAAAGGAAAAGAAATTAAAGAAATAGCAACCACTGGTAAATTACCTAAAAATTTAAATAAATTAGCCAAAGATGGAGCTATTAGCGTGGTTTATGAAAAGAATAGCCCTTATGATGCGCCAGGCAAAGCTTTAATTTCAGCATTTAATGATGCTCTTAAAGATTACAATATTGTAAATAGAGCTATTTTACTTAATAGAGACCCCTTAACCACTGAGCAAGATGGGTTTTTTAGTTCATTTGCCAAGCGTACGAGCCAAATGTTGGGTGCTGATATTGATTTAAATTTTGAAAAACAAAGCGATTATAAAAGATGGGCGGAAGCAAATGGATTTGCAGCAAGCAAGTCAGCCATAGAAAACGATTTGTTTGTAAAATTGCCTAATAATACCTTTAAATTAGAGCAAGATTTTTTAGGAGAAGCTGGAGCAGGCGCTGTTGATTTAGTAAAATGGATTGGAGAAATATATTTATTTACTAGAGGAACCGGTAATTTTGTAGGCAAATCACAAAAATTTTTAAATAAAGCAGTAGCAAATTCTAAAGTAGCTAAAATACCTTATGCTGTGCCAGCATTTAAAGGAGCTACAAGCGTGGTTGCTCAAGCTGTTAATTTTACAGGCGGTACATTAGTATCGCAATACATGGACGGTGAATTCAATTTAGAGGAATTACAAAGCTCCGCGGGCTTTGGGGCCGCTTTAGCAACAGGGCATGTTGCATACGATCCTTTTGTTGCATATTTGCGTAAATCAAAATTTGGTAAATTATTTTCACCTGTTGTAGATAAACTAACTAAATATGTTCCAAATACGTATAATAGAGTAAGTAGATCTGTTGCTGGAGGCTTTACAGGGGCTACTACATATCAACTCGGAGGAGTAATTAGCCAAGGAGGGCTTAAAGATGAAGAAGGCAATATCACTATTTCGTTAAGAACGCAAGCGTTAGAAACAATGAAAATGATAATGGCCGGAGTTTTTACAAAAGCAATTCCAAACTTGCAAACCATTAAAAAAGAATTTAAAAGCGATATTATTAATGCAAAAAATTCTGGTAGATTAGATTTAGAGTCTAAAAATTCCGCAGATGCTTTAGGGTTGAAAAAAGAATTTGTAACAGATGTAGATGAAAATTCTTTAGATAATTTAAACGACGCTTTTAATAAAAAAGTAACTGATTTATTAAAAAGAAAAAGAAAAGGTAAAATAACTAAAGAAGAAGCTGACAAAGAGTTTAAAGAACTAAAAAATAATTTTAGAATAGTTGATACTCAAATAGCCGTAAATGCTGCTTACAAAATGATTAAAGCTGAAGAAGCTTCGGGTAATGCACCAAAAGAATCTGAGTTTTATACAGTATCTGGAAAAATTAAAAATGGTGAAAAACTTAGCGATAGAGATGGTGAAGTACTGGCCTACTATGGATTAGACGGCGTTGGTATGCTTTATAAAAGATTAGGTATTCAAAAAAATAGTGCTAATGATCAGTACTTACAGGGTTTGATTATGAATGAATCTTTAATAGAAGCGCAGTTAAACGGTAAATCTTTTATATTAACACCTTATGGTTTACAACCTATAAATCCTATAGAATTTGTAACACCCAAAGGAAGTCCAGCAAGACCAAAAACTAGAGAATTTCTTAGAAAAAGATTGGAATTAGATATGCAATTGTCAAGGTTAAAACAATTAGACACAAAAAATTTATCTGAATCTGAGCTTTTAAAACATAAAAATTCTATAAACAAAAAGCAAGAAGAGCTTAAAGAATATGTAGAAGGTGGAAAGTTATATGATGAAAATCAATCTGAAGTACAAGGAGCCGCAATAACAGCTTATAAGAAAGATATAGCACAAGCTGATCCTTCTAAGGGAAAAGTTATAGAGGAATCAACACCTGATAGTTTTCAAAAACGATATGATGAATCTGGCTTTGCTAAAAAAGATGTTAAACAAACTATTGCTTTTACAGATAAAGAAGGTAATAAAGTTATAAATAAAGAATTTGCTTTAGAGCAAAGAGATTTTACGCCCTTAACTCATGAAATACCTCATGCTATTCTTAAAGACTCCTTTAAAGATGCTGAAGGCAATGTAACGCCAGAAGGAATAGAAATGATAGATGGTGTTTTGTCAAAACTAACACCTGTTCAAACAAAAACTCTTAAACAAGAGTTGATTAGTAGATACGAAGTAAACCCTGAAAATAAAAAGTTATGGTATGAAGAAAACATAACTGTTCTTGCAGAGTTAATTAAAAGAGGCGAAATAACTTTTACAAAAAGCCTAGGAGAAGGTTTAGCCGGGCTTGTGCCTGCTTTTAAAAAGCTATTACCTAATATAGAAGTTGACGCAAAAACTGGTGAAGGTATTTTTGAAATGCTAAAGGCTCAAGATTTAAGTAAAGTTAATATTACTGAAACTAAAGTTAAAGATAAATCTAAAACAAAAGCTGCTAAGCTTTCAGAAGCTAAACAGTCAGAAACCGTTTTACAAGCTATCGATAAATTAATTCCTAAAAATCTTAAAACAAAAAAAGAATTTGATAAATGGATTAAAAGTGAAAGTCTTGGCGGAAAAGTAATAGCTGATGCTTTAAAACCTAATACAGGTGCTATAAGTAATTATATAGGCTCTAGGGGTACAAAAGAAGAAATTAAAAAAATGCGTGACGACGTATTGTTTAGAATATTTAATTTTAATCCTGAAGCAAAAAGAAAAAACGGAGATGTAGTTGGGCCAGAAGCTTTTGGTGAAAAAATATTTGCTGATACAGCTTGGGCTAAAGTTACTGCTAAAAAAGATTTGTTTGAAGAAAGTGAAAAAAGAAAAAAAGAACAAAATATAGACAAAAGTCTTTTAAATTTAGAAGATAAATCAATTGGCTCTTCAAAAAAAATAGATGACAAGCTGTCTAAACCTCCTAGCGAAACAATTAAATATAAAAGTGAAGCTTTAAAAAATTTAGGTATAACTAAAAAACAAGACGAAACAGATAAAGATGCTATTGAAAATAAAATATCTGAAGTTATTACTAAAGCCTACGAAGGCAAAAACATAACCAGGTTTAAACAAACAGCTAATATCCCAGAAGCCGTAGCTAAACTATATGCGGATATGTTTGGAATTAACACCGCGTCAGGCATTAAAGCTTTGCGTGTAAAAGCTCAAAATTTTCCAGAGGGTGATGCTAAAGGTGTTACAAGAGCTAGACAATTTTTAATTGACAATGCTGCTGCTGATTTTGCAAGAATTCCTAGAACAAAAGATGACTTTGTAAAAGCTGGAAGAGCAGGAGGCACGGGTGTGTATCAAACAAAGCTTGGAAAAGCTCTTTACAATAAAAACGGAAAGTTAACAGGTTCTTTAAAAAATTACATTGATATAATATCAGGAAAAAATGTTACTGTTAATGGTATAGAATTTAATGCTTTAGTAAAAGGTAAAAAATTACCTATATATAGAGATGCTCAACATATTAAGGCAGGTGTAGATTTTCATATTAGAAATAGAATTCTTGAAACTTTAGAGCCAACTCAAGGCAAAAGAATACAAATGGGTGCTAAGTTTAGTGAAACTAAAAGACCTATAGGGCCAATTTCATTAGAAGAAGCTAAAAAAATATCAAAAACACCTTTTAAAGGTAAAATTGATAAAAAGAAATCCTATAGAATAAATTCAAAAGGCCTTAAAACTAGCATTAATGTTGCAGATTGGGGAACTGAAAAAATGCAAGAATTTACTTCTGTTGTAAAAGATTTTATTAATAAAAACCCAAGATGGGCAGCCTACTTTAAAGAAGGATTTACTGGAACACTCCAAACACATACTTATGGTAGAGTTGATATATTTAATGACTTAGTTCCAGGTTATAAAGATAGCAAAAAAGAAATAACTAGAAATCGGTATGCTGCAGCTAAACTTCAATTAGCATCTAAAATAAACAAAGCTTTGCCTACTTTAGAAGAAGACAATAAAGCAAGAGTTGATTTATTTAAAGAAATAGCTTTAGATATGGAAAAATTTTTAGCAATTGAAGGTAATGAAAATAAATTTTATGTTTTTGATCAGCTTTTTAAAGATGGCTCACAAGACCAAAATCATTTTTTAAGATCTTTAATACCTTTAAAATTTGCTACTGTAGACCCTTTTACTCTTAAACTAAATATAAAAGAAGAAGTTACAGAAGAACACACTAGTCCGGTAGTCGGAATAGGTAGACTAATTATGGAAGCAATTAAAACAGGCAATGTAAAGCAGGTTTTTAAAGAAATTATTGAACCCTCTGTTGCTCAAGGAGGTTTGCTAAGAAGTATTGATGAAAACATATCTAAGGAGCTAAAGAAAGATCAAGCTAAGGAATTTTATGATACTGTTCTTAAATTAAATAAAGAAGGTAAATTAAAGTCTGTAAAAGACGCGCTTTGGTACATTAGATATTCAATAGAAAATGACGCTAATCCTTTTGCATTAATGCTTCTTGAAAAAGGAGTTACGATTGGTGAATATTTTTTAGGCAAAACTAATCTTTCAAAAGGAAGCTTGGTAGAAACACAAGAAATAGCTAACGATTTTATAAATAAAATTTTAACTGGTAAAATTACTCAAAAAGAAGCAAAAAAGCAATTTAAAATAGAGCAAGAACAATTGGTTCCTGGTAAAGTTGAAGCTGCTAAAGAAATTAATAATGAAATATTACCAGAAATTATAAAGTATGATGGAAAAATATCTGTGCAAAAAGGCGTTAATGCTTTAATTAAAACAGACAAAGCTTTACAAAATGGCAGAAAGTTTAATGCTCCTAGAAAAGAAATTTATACAATGGATCTTGATGACACTCTTATTAAGTCAAAAAGCAAAGTTGGAGTTGAAACACTAAATGGTAATACATTTAAAATAAATGCTACTGAATTTGCAAAAAGAGCAGGAGAATTAGAAAGCGAAGGTGCTAAATTTGATTTTACTGAATTTGAAAAAATTGTTGATGGAAAAAAAGGACCGTTGTTTAAAGTTTTAGAAAACATTAATGCAAAAAAAGGATTAAATAATTTCTTTATATTAACAGCTAGGCCTGCTGCTGCAGCTCCTGCTATTAAGAAATTTTTTGATGCGTTAGGATACAAAATACCTCTTAAAAACATAACAGGATTAGGTGACGGAAAGCCACAGGCTAAAGCTGGTTGGATTATGGGTAAAGCAGCAGAAGGCTATAACGATTTTTATTTTGCGGACGACCATATAGGAAATGTTAAAGCAGTTAAAGACGTGCTTAGTCAACTTGATGTAAAGTCTAAAGTTCAGCAAGCTAAGTTTAGTAAAGCTAAAACTTTTGATATTATTATAAACGATATGATCAAAGAATCTGCTGGCATAGAAACATATAAAGAATATTCTGCAGCTAGAGCTAAAACGGTTGGTGCAAATAAAGGAAGGTTTAATTTCTTTATACCTGCAAGTGCAGAAGATTTTACAGGTTTATTATATAAAATGCTAGGTAAAGGTAAGAAAGGTGATGCTCAAATGGCTTTTCTTAAAACAAATTTACTTGATACTTATGACAGAGCTGAGTCAGCTGTAACGCAAGCTAAAATAGCTGCAGCAAATGATTTTAAAGCTTTAAAAACAAACTTAAAAACTTTGCCTAGTAGTTTAAGCAAACCTACGGGTATTGGAGGATTTACTTTTTCCCATGCTGTTCGTGTTGCTGCTTGGACTGCTCAAGGCATGGAAGTACCTGGATTGTCTAAAAGAGATGTTAAAGATTTAAACGACTTTGTAAATAATAACTCAGAGCTTAAAGTATTTACTAATGAATTGCTTAAAATTCAAAAGGGTAAGCTATACCCTAAACCGGGTAAAGAATGGTTAGGCGGCAATATTACTACCGATATTATAAATGATATTAACAAAGTTAACCGAGCTGAATACCAGCAAGAGTGGAGAGAAAATGTAGATGTTATATTTTCTGAAGCTAACATGAACAAGATGGAAGCTGCTTACGGAACTAGATGGCGAGAAGCTATGGAAGATTCTTTAAGAAGAATGAAATTAGGTAGCAACAGACCGCCAGGAGGCAATAAAACAACAGATGGCATACTTGACTGGTTAAACAATTCTGTTGGGGCCGTTATGTTTTTAAACACGCGTTCTGCGCTTTTACAGACTATATCTGCGGTAAACTTTGTAAACTGGGGTGATAATAATATAGCTAAAGCTGGGGCTGCATTTGCAAATCAACCTCAGTATTGGAAAGATTTTATGCAACTTATGAATTCTGATTATTTAGTTGAGCGTAGAAACGGACTTAAAATAAATGTAAGTGAATCTGAAATAGCAGATGCTGTAAAAGATTCAAACAACAAACCTAAGGCTGCTATAGCGTTTTTGCTAAGCAAAGGTTTTGTTATGACAAGATTTGCGGATAGCTTTGCAATTGCGGCAGGTGGCTCTACTTTTTATAGAAATAGAATTAAATCTTTGTTAGGCAAAGGTATGGAACAAAAAGCTGCAGAAGCGCAGGCTTTTGAGGATTTTAGAGCTATTGCAGAAGAAAGTCAACAGTCTAGTAATCCAAATAGAATTAGTGCGCAGCAAGCATCTGGAGCGGGTCGTGTTATATTAGCTTGGGCAAATACTCCAATGCAATACGCTCGTATACAAAAAAGAGCTGCTCAGGATCTTATAAATGGTCGAGGTGATTGGAAAACACATGTATCTAAGATAGCTTACTATGGAGTTGTACAAAATTTAATATTTAATTCTTTACAACAAGCGGTGTTTGCTTTAGGATTTGGTGAAGATGACGAAGATTATGATGCTAAGAAAAACCAAAAAATATCTAGAGTAGCTAACGGTATGATTGATTCTCAATTAAAAGGCTTAGGTATAGGTGGCGCGGCGGTAGTTGCGTTAAAAAGTGCTTTACTGGAATTAGGCAAGCAACACGCTAAAGATCGACCTAAGTATGAAGAAGCTGTGTTTGATTTGTTAGGCTTTTCGCCTGTGCTTGGATCTAAGGTTCAAAAAATAAACGGAGGTCTTAGAAGCTTTAGTTGGAATATGAAAGATATGAAAGAAAAAGGTTTTAGCTTAGATAATCCAGCTTATTTAGCAGGAGCTCAAATAACAACAGGTCTTACTAATTTACCTCTTGATAGAGTTATTAAAAAACTAAATAGCATGCGTGGTATTGTTAGCGAACAATCTTCTCTTTGGCAAAAAGTTGCTTTAGGGCTTGGGTGGTCTACATGGGATGTAGGTCTTGGTTATTACGGTGGATTTGATGCGGCAAAAGTTTTAACTGCTGACGAAGAAAAAGCTAAAGAAATTAACGATATGAGAAAGTTAACTAAAACACAAGAGCAAGTTGATATGCTACTTGATTTAGGGTTAACTAAAAAAGAAATAAAAGCTTTAGGTAAAGAGCAAGCTAGAGTTGAAAAAATAATTGAATTACAAAACGCTGAAGCTAAGCCTAAAGAAGAGGCTAAGATTAAGGAAGAAATAAAAGAAGAAACAAAACCTAAACCAAAAGCAAAAGCAAAGCCTAAAACCGAAAGCGCCGAAAGAAAACTTAGAAGACAATTTGATTCTATCAAAGACGAAAACAAGCCTGATCAAATAAAAACCTTACTTAAGTTTGGACTGTCTAAAAAAGAAATAAGAGATTTACAATACGAAAAAAATAGAGTAGAAAAAATATTAGAACTAATGCCTAAAAACAAATAATGAGCATATCAGACATCAAAATGTACGCAATGAGTTTTGGAGTTGTTGGAATAACAACGTTTGGACATATAGAAACTTGGTTAAAAATTACCTTGCTTCTTGTAACTATTGGATACACCGTAACAAAATGGGTTAAACTTAAAAAAAAATAATATGAAAAGTAAAGGATCGCCGCTTCACATTAAAGAAGCCGCTTACGAAAAACAAAATCGCAAAATGCGTAAAGAAAACCCAGGAATGGGTAAAAGACTTACGTCTGGAACAAGTCCTCGAAGAGTGTCATTTGCGTGCAGATTCGGAGGCATGGCTGGAGCAATGAAAGATGCTAAAGGAGAGCCAACAAAAAAAGCTATGGCTTTAAAAAAATGGGGCTTTGGAAGCGTTGGAGCAGCTAAAAGTTTTTGTAGTAAAAATAAATCTAAAAAATAATTATGAAATCAGGATTATACCAAAAATTTATTTCTAAAGAAATAGATCCAAAAATAAAAACAGAAAAATTGCCAGAAGTAAATCTTGGAACAATAACAAACAAAAGAGTTAATTGGAGTGATAATCCAATACCTGAAGGCGATAAGGTTAAACACCCTAAATTTAATCAAGCTATGAAGGCTATAAATACTTATACCGGAATGAAGGGTGGCAAAGAAGCAACGGATTATTTTATAAAAAACATAGAAAAGCCTGCCATTAAATATAATAGCAAAACTTATTCACTTCAAGCTTTAATACCAGATTAATATGAAGTATTTTAAATTAGAAGAATTTGACTCGCCGGACGAAGCTGGTAGTGGAAAACATATGCATCAAGAAATATTGCATATGCTAGACGCTGTTAGAAAAAAGTTTGGTAAACCTATAAAAATAAATTCTGGTTACCGCACGGTTGCTAGAAACAAAAAAATAGGTGGTGTTGCGGATTCCTCTCATTTAAAAGGCTTGGCTGTAGATATATCCTGCAATAATTCCGTTGATAGGTTTAAGCTTTTAAATTTATTATTAGAGGCGGGATTTAACAGAATAGGTATAGCAAAGACGTTTATACATGTAGACATAGATAAAAACAAATCTCAAAATTTAATTTGGGGATATTAAATATAAAGTAATGAAAAAAGGAAGATTATCAGAGATAGTTAAAGAATTAGAAGGTGCATCTAAAATGCATTTAAAGCAATCTAAAGAAATAAAAAGCCATATTAAAGACATGGAATCACCTTTAGAAAAAAAAGATGCTTGTTATAAAAAAGTAGCGGCAAGGTATAAAGGAGGGAATTCTGCGTATAGAAGTGGAGCAATGGTTAAATGCAGAAAAGTAGGCGCAGCTAACTGGGGTAATTCGTCAAAAAAGTAATGAGCTCGCCTTTTAAAATGAACTCGCCGTTTAAAAACTTAAACCGTTGGTTTAAAGAAGAATGGGAAACACCTAGCGGTAAAAAAGACTATAGCGAAACAGACGAAAACACTTTTAGACCTACCAAAAAAGTTTCAAAAGATACACCATCAACTTGGAGTGAATTAACGCCTGCTGAAAAAGCTGCGGCTAGAAATGAAAAAAACACCAAGGGAAGAGTTACTAAATATAAAAAATAAAAAATTATGAATAAATTTTCAAGCCCTTTTATGGCTAAGTCACCATTAAATCAAAATGAAGTAGATCTTGGAATAGTTAAAACTAAAAGACATATGGTACCTAATAAATACGAAGAAGGTTCTTATGTAGATGAAGATGATTTAGAAAAATCGACAGGCAAGCAAGAGTCTGGTCAAACTTTTAGCAAAACTAAAAAAGATAAAGATGGAAATAGTTATGTAACAAGACTAGAAAGAGAAAAATAAAAAAGGAACAAGATAAATAGGCGTACCATACCTAATAGTTCCTGTAACCAGAAAGGGCCCTCATAACGAGAGCCCTTTTTTGATTTTAACCATCACACGCCAAACAATCTTCATTCATTGCTTGCTGTGCAATATCGCCTCGTAAGACGCTTTCTGTTCTTGTATAGTATAAAGTCTTAACTCCTTTTTTCCAAGCCTCGAAATGCACCTTATTAAGCCATTTAGGCGTTGCTTCAGAAGGGAAAGCTAAGTTTAAACTAACTGATTGATCTACATACTGCTGTCTCAATCCAGCTTGATTAACTAACTCTAGCTGATTAATTTCCTTAAAAGTTTTAAATACCTCCTTTGCGGGGATGTTGTGGCCCATAATAACATCATCAAGCTGAGCAATGTCTTGGACAGAGCCACCGTCAGCCAAGATCTGATTCCATATTTCTTCATTGTTTATTTTATGTTTTCTTAATAATTTAACTAGCGTAGGGTTTTTACGTATAAACGTTCCCTTGGCTGATTGTTCTGTAAATACATTAGCGGCCCAAGGCTCTATCCCCGCTGAAACATTCCCACTAAGCTTACTATTAGAAACAGTGGGAGCAACAGCGCGAAGATGAGTATTACGCATACCAGTTCCAGCACACCACAAAGGTTCTCCATAAGTTTCTGCAAGCGCCATGGAAGCTCTTTCGCTTTCAATTTTAATTTGCGAAAATATTTTCCTAGTTTCAAACTGAGATAATAAACCTTCGAAAGGAATACCCTTCTCTTGTA
>Ga0207896_1000086_pt1 | contig 20503 bp, 35 predicted proteins | sample LinPmetageLP36_FD_184049 | JGI IMG/M metagenome (GOLD analysis project Ga0207896, IMG submission 184049) | Marine viral communities from the Pacific Ocean - LP-36 (SPAdes) | ecosystem: Environmental > Aquatic > Marine > Oceanic | place: Pacific Ocean | collected 2010-06-15 | reverse complement strand
CAACAACAATAATAATAGCAGGCCAAGGATCAATAATTCCAGCTCTCGCCCTAATTTTAATAGTAGACCAAGTGTTCCAAAAACAAATACGAATACTAATAGAAAAGGCAATAACCCTAGATAGAACTTAACAATCCATAATAGAATCGCGTATACTCGAACTATCCTTATATACGCATACCACTCGTAGTATCTTCAGTACTATCAGTTATTCCGTACCGGAGGTCTGATACGCTGAAACTGGCTCATGACTTACGGTTCCAGATACTAACAGTCCCTACAGGCTGAAATGTACCTTTTCTATACTCCTGTGACCGCCTTTCTATTACTCTAAGTACTCTCATTAACTGTAAGTACCCACAAATGGCCTTTTCAGTGGTCAATGTCTAGTAGAGAAATCCAAATCATTCGGCACATGCTAACACCTGACCTAGGCCTCCAGAATCGCGAGTTACTGAATCTGTACTCTGAAGAATCACCAAGATGTACTCATATAGCTATAATACTGTACTCCAACAGGAAAACCGCTGGTACTGGCGAAGCAATTGTTAATAACTTTTTGAAAATAACTGCCTAAGTATGGCCGGAATCGCATAGAATTGATTATATTTATATTATAATAATTAAAACAAACAAACCATGATCTATACAACATCTAAACTGACTGAAGGCGACATTAAGGATATTAAGGAATTCGAAGGACAACAGTTCTCGGATAACTACAGTAGTACAGGTTGCTCACTCTGTCTTAAGGTTGATGTAGACACGGATACTGTTTACTATATGGAATGCTATAGCCGCTACGGTAATTTTACTGGCAAGAATATCTATGGTGATCCTAGGACGGATAAACTAAGCCATCCGAAACAAGGCTTAAAAACATGCTCACTAAATAGCTTTTATGGCAAGGCTATTGGCTGGGTCTAATTAACTCATTTGCCTAACAATTAAAAACGGAAAATATGCAAAGCATTAAACAATTCAACAAGACAAAAATCGTACAATTAAGAAGTTCAATCGATGAGGCGCTAGACCGCGTAGCTAAAGAATATGGTATTACTATATCAGCTGGCAATTGCTCCTTCTCAAGTAATGAGGCTAACTTCAAACTTAAGCTAAATACTATTGGAGGTAATGGCAAGGCTATTACAAAGGAAATGAAAGCATGGGACCTTTATGCTAATATGGCTAACGGACCATTAGACGGTTTAAACCATCTATCAATTGGTGATACTATTAAAATCCAAGGTAATAGCTATACGCTAAGCGGTTACAATACAAGAGCTAGAAAGGCTCCGATTAACTTTACTGATAGTAGAGGTAATGGCTACAAATGTTCAGTAAGAATGTTAGCTAACGAAAACTCTAAATAATATGGACTTACAATATATTGATCAAGAGTCAGTGGATAACTTTATTAATGGTATGGTTGATGTGGAAACTGAGACCATACTAGAGGATCCACAATTCAGTCAAATACTAAATGGAGCTGTACCTCAACAAATACTTAAGCATACTAATCCATTAGGTACTATTGAATCTTTTCTACAACTGTTTATAGATAGAGAAGAATATGAGATTTGTGCCGATCTGGTCAAGGCAGTACCAGAGCTGTGCAAAAACTAGGCTAATTTAGGGTGTAAAAACACTCCTTTTTATGATGCAAATACCAGGTCTCTAGACAACCGCTCTAGAAGGCCTATATTTGTGTGTATTTTAGGCCTATTTTGGGCATATATAGCACCCGCTAGACCCATATATAGCCTATATATAGCCTTCTAGAGCACTATATAGCCCCTATGGATCGTCGTAGATCGTCAATATAGCCCTATATGGCACCCTACAGGCCGCTATATACCCACTAGTACAGCTAATATCGTCATATATAGGTATATAGGGTCCATGGTCTGCTATAGCCGCTATCCTCACGCTACAGACAACAACCGCTTGCTCAAGCCACCACAGCACTAAAACAACTACTAAATCATCAACAACCCTAGTACGGTCTAGACAGGCTATAGGGCTCGCTGGACCACCCTAGCAAGCAACAACCATAGTATAGCAAGGACATGAGCAACTAGCTATATGGTAGCCGTAGTAGTGGTGGTAGTCTTGTGGCCATAGGTCGAACCAGGTAGTGGTAGCAAGAGACAAGTCAAGAGTATCTTTCTCTTAAATTGTATTTTTCTCTTGGGCATCTAGAGGTCTACTGGGCTCATGACTTTTACCTGATCAAAAATTTCCAGCCAGAAAAAAGAGCTAGTCCAGATATGTGATCCAATTACTATGTCTATTCGGATCATTTCTAGTCCAGAAAAAATTGGGCTTGAAAAAAATATGACTAAATAAACTCTTACTACACTTTCAGTTACCTACAGGACTTGTTATAATTATATTAAACAATAACTAATAAAAAGAACTATGCTCGAAGCCCTTACTCAAAACTCAACAGATGTGACATCAATCAAACTAGCCCTGGACAACATCGCTCTATCTCTGCGATTCGTTGTATACATTGGTCTGGTAGTATCCGTGTTGTACTGTGGTAATACTATTAACAACTGGAAGAAATAAGAAAACATGAAACTACTATTCTGTAATACCTGCAGGGATATTGTAAAACTAAGTAGAACTACCAGGACTTGCCACTGCGGCGCGACTGGTGGACACTACCGAGAAGACGGATTAAACGCGATCTATTACGGTCCTGCTATTCCATTAGGTTTCGCTAACTCTAGTTTCTACGAGGCTATTGATAGTCAACCTGAGTATGGTATGGGTATCGACTACAAGGCTTTTGTTATTCCTAAGGTCTGTCCTACTATGGTCCATATAGATTTTTCTGATTATGTTGCAGTACATGATTATACAGATAAATTTGTTGTTGAGGAGATGTACGATGATATGATGGAAGAAGCTGAGTTACAGAAGAAAAAGGTTAAACTAAAAAATGTATTTAAAGATGAGGACTAAAGTGTTATGGTTTTGTGAAAGGTGTTTGTGGGTTGCTGGTTGGACTATTATGTATAGTATGGCAGCGTTTGTATTTGGAGCAATCTTATTCGCGTTCTATCAGTTAGTTGTAGGCAACATTTAACTATGTGCTTTCAGATTAGAAAATGTGCGACGGATGTGCGACCGCCCTATAAAGAATGCAAGTATAATAATAAATAAAAGAAAGTAATATGAATTGGAAAAAAATAAAAAAGGAAGGCTGGCTAGCTTGTATGTTAGTGGGCATCTCTCTATTGACTTGGGCAGTTAGCCAAGGCGAATGTTTTACCGGCCACATTCCTGTAGCATGTCTCCTCCTCATTGTTGGTGTGGCAGCAGAAACCAGCAGTACACAGAATGATAGCTAATGGAAGAACATAATTTTAAATCAAATATAATAACACGTAGAATTTACTTAAAGGAAACTATAGGTAAGGGTATGGGAGTATACGCAGCCGAAGATATTAAAGCAGGTCAACTAATAGAAAAATGTTACCTATTAGAAATAGACACGCCAATTGAACACTTAGGTAATCTTTATGACTATGTATTTAATTATCCTAAAACAAGAAAGCCTTTTGTAGCTCATGTAATTCCTCTTGGTGCTGGTTGTATATACAATCATGATGATAATCATAATGCGCACTGGGAAGATAGTAAAGAACTTTGGCATTTTGATTTTATAGCTATTAAAGATATAAAGGCAGGACAAGAAATATGTACTCATTACGGTGATGCTTATTGGACACAAATGGCAAATAGAAATCCACAACTTAAAAAGATAACAAATGACTGATACAGTAGAAATAGAAATAGAAGAAATATTAACTGAAGCTAATGCTTATAACCTTAGAGATGAGGTTAAGACTACAGCAGAAATGTTTATAATGGACGATCCACAATTAGATAAAGTATCTGCTTATAATATGGCTTACTTAGAATGGATAAAATAACAAGATATGACAAAAGTAATTAAAACTCAATTAAAGATTGTAATATTTGGAAGCTTAGCTTTACTATTTGGTTTTATGTGTTTAAGCGCAGTAGAAAAAACAACAGTAAATGAAAGAGATCCAGATATACCTTGCCAAAACTTAGATGTATTGGATTCTGTAGAAGATATCTTACATTGGGAAATATTAAATGATACATTACATATTTATACTAAGAGAGACTCTGTTAGAGATGAATATGAAAGATATATGTATATTAAAAATTTAGAAAATGACAACAATTAATATAATAGCAATTTATTTAATGTGCGGAGTTATCTTTGCAGCAGGATTTGAATACTTAATGAAAAGATTTAATACTCCTGGTCGGGAAACTACATCAACTTACCAAAGAGTCTTTTGGATAACTACTTGGCCATATTGTATTGTTAAGTTTATTATGGGATATACTGGAAATGACTAATTAATCTTTCAGAATATACTTCTATAGATTATAATTATATTATAACAAATAAATTAAAAATGAGTCGATATAATTCAAGAATGCATGGTGTAACAAAAGATAATGTTCATGTTGATATTAATTGGGGTTTTGATAAGGCCTTAGGATATTGGTATGACATTATAGAAACAAAAGATGGTGAACAATCTGTTATAGAAGAATACTCTTCAATCGTAAATGGAGGAAGTCGCAGTATAATGTTAGAATTTCTAATAAAGTACAATTGCCCAGAAGAACACCGTAGCATGGTTGCATTAGATATGGCATTTTAAATAATGAATGCCGCTGTGATGGAATTGGTAGACATGACAGACTTAAAATCTGTTGAGCTGAAAGCTCGTAGCGGTTCGAGTCCGCTCAGCGGTACCTAAGAATAAAAGATATGAATAAAAAATTATATAGAGGAAACGGATACATCGGTGGTGTATGTCAAGGTTTAGGGGAGTGGTCAGGAATACCTTCAATCTTATGGAGAGTAGCTTTCTTATTTGTTGTTCCTGCTGCTTTATGCATTTATCTAACTCTTTGGTTTTTTATTAAAAAAGACTTTCAGAATTAATGCAAATAGATTATAATTATATTATAACATTAAAACTATAAATAACATGGCAGAATTTAAAAGAGGAGACAAAGTAAAGTGGATTAGACCAATGACAGCAGTACCTCACCCTGAAGGAAAAACTTGCAGGAAAGGCGAAGTACTTCCAGTATTTAGAGATAAAGAATACATTGGAGAAATAATTTCATTATGTGGAAATAATAAAATACAAGTTAGACCTGAAGGTTTAAACTGCGAACTACCAAAAGGAATACCTTCTTACTTTGACCAAAACGTAGAAAAAGAAAGATTAACAAAAATTTAAAATGGCTAATATTAAAATTTTAGAAAGTAAAGAGGTTTGGTCGGCAATTACCAATGAATATGAATTGGATATAGACGGTGAAATTATATCTGTAAGAATTGCTGAAAATCCAAAGAATACAGAATTCTTTGAATGGAATGAAATTTCAGGTTGGGAAGAAGCTGATATTGATGATGGTTTAATGAAGCATGTTTATGAAGCATGGTCAAACGGAGAATTAGAATAATATGAATCATTTTGCAAACAACGGTAAAGAATACCTAAAAAGAATGAAAGAAAATAATAAGTATAGGCAAGGAAGATCTAAAGAACAAATGAAAGCTTCTTACATTGGAGCATTTATTTCAATAATAGGATTAGCAGTAATAGCAATCTGTCTTTTGATATTTAGATAAAGATCTGGACCAGTAGCTCAGCTGGATAGAGCATCGCCCTTCTAAGGCGACGGTCAAAGGTTCGAATCCTTTCTGGTTCACCACGACTCGGGATGTATCTCCTCAAGCTTATACCTTGTAGAAAGAGTAATTGGTTACATATAGGTTCAAGTCCTGTCTTCCCGACCTTAATCTAATAAATATAAAAACAAAAACTTAAATATGCTAATAATCAAAAGAGGAGAAAAAGAATCTATAGACAAAGTATTAAAAAAATACAAAAGAAAATGTAGAGAGACTAGGCTTCTTAAAGATATTAGAGCAAGAAAAGAATTTGTTAAACCATCTGCTATTAAAAGAAAGCAAAAACTAAAAGCAATATACCAACAAAATTTAAAAAATGAAAGCTAATGATTTATGTTTAGATTGTGGCTTATGCTGTGATGGTACATTATGGCCAGGTGTATATGTTGAAGAATCAAAGCATCATTTATTTAAACATATTGTAAAGGAAAAAACTAACTTTGGTTTTTCCGGGCAGTATAATGGTGGCTGTGAGCAGTTAAATAATTGCAAGTTATGTAAGATTTATGAAAACCGACCAGTTCTTTGTAAAGAATTTGAATGCGGTGTCTTAAATGAAGTTAAAAGAAATGATATTTCTTTTGCATATGCAGAATTGCTAATTAAAGATCTTAAGAAAAACCGATACGATGAAGTATTAATTGATCGGTTTAAAAATTGTTAATAACTTTTTGAAAAAAACGTGAATTTATAGTTCAGAATCCGATTTAATTGATTATATTTATAATATATTAATAATTAAAACAAAAACGGAACTATGGCAACATTAAGAATTTTTACTCAGTACTACGAAAATTACTCAGACTCTCAAACTCCACACTGGAAACCAAAAGGCGGTCAAACATTTATCATCAAAGATGTTGAAGGTGATATGGTTACTTACTGTGATAATCTAAAAGAGGTTTGTTCAAACCTTGTATCTGCAAAAAGTAATGAACATTACAAATATGAATACAGAGAACATGAAGTTGACTTCATGGGAGACGAGGAAATCTCTATTGCAGAACTTACTAAAGAAGTAAGAGATGAATTTAACAAGGAAGGTAAATATGCAACTAATGATATTCCTGGATTTGAAGGTACATTAGAAACCTTAAATAAACTCTGTGATGATATGATTAGTCATGCAAACAGTTCAGGTACTGTAGTTGAATGTTCTGCTGATTTAGATAATGAATGGGCAAATGAATCAGAATAAGATGATAAGAAAAAAAGAAAAACAATTAGGTCCAATGATTATAGATTTAACAGGACCAGACGGAAATGCATTTGCACTACTAGGTTTAGCAAATAGGCTATCTAAAAAATTCGGTATTGAAAACCCAGTAGATGAAATGCAAGAAGGTGACTATGAACATTTAGTAAAAGTGTTTGATAATGCATTTGGTGATTTTGTAATTTTAGAACGATAACATATGAAAGCAATTAAAAGATACTTAAAGAAAATAGATTCAGTAGACATTGTAATGATTTTTGCAATCTGTCTATATACAACAATTTTACTGTTCACAATAACAAAATGGATTTAGATAACGACATAACCATTAATGTTTTGGAAGAAAAGTTATGGGATCATTATTCCGAACTTCCAAACCCTTTATGGTATGCACAACCAATTAAAATGATAGATATGAAAAAAGACGTAGTAATATTTGACCTAGACGGTACTCTTGCTCTTATAGATGATAGGAGAAAACTCTCTACTAAACCAAATGGCAAAATGGATTGGGATACATTTTTTGATCCTGATAATATTAAATTAGATTTGCCTAATAATTCAGTTATTGAAATGGCAAGAACTTTAGATGCACAAGGGTTTACAATTGTAATATTCTCTGGTAGAAGTAAAGCCACTAAAGATGCAACAGCTGCATGGTTAGATAAACATAATGTTCCATTTAATATAATGAAGATGAGACCGACTGGCCATCCTTGGGCTTTTATGCCAGATGATAAGTTAAAGAAAGGTTGGTTAGATGATATATTTCCTGGTGATAAAAAAGACCGCATCCTTTGTGTATTTGATGATAGAACAAAAGTAGTAAATATGTGGAGAGATAATGGCTTAAGCTGTTTCCAAGTTGCCCCAGGAGATTTTTAAATTGTTAATAACTTTTAAAAATAATTAGGGAAGTATGGCTACAATCGCGAAAAATTGATTATATTTATACTATATTAATAATTAAAAAATAAAACATGAGTAAGTATCAAGAACTATTACAAAACCCACCAACGTTTACAGAACTTTATGACAGTGAAAATCTAAGAGAAGTTATTTTTGAAACTATTAGCTGTATGTGTGATAATAAACACTTCCTAAAATTCAAAAAGAATTCTGAGGGTGATTTTAAAATGAACGGAAATGGACATTCACTTAGTAATTGGTCTATGAAACATACTTCTCATGATATTGAATGGGAAGCTGATGATCAAAATTGGGGAGCTGTTGTAAATATGATTAATACTGGTACATCAAAAATTAATACCGTTAAGTGTAGATAATGAATTGTACTAAATGTAAAGAAGATATTGATTCTAGGCGACTAAAAGCTTTACCTAAAACTAAAGTTTGTGTAAACTGCTCGACTGAAGAGTATGTTAGCTGTGTTGATGTTATCTACCATAAGACAGGTAATACAATACAAATCATGGATAAAGAATCTGCTGATAAGATAAACAAACTTGCTAAGAGAAGTGGTTTTGGTATTATGGCAGGAATGAAAGGTGGCAGCGGTGGAGGCTCCTCATCTAAAGTATTAGGAAATGTTACAGTATTCAGAATACCTACTGAAGAAGATTATCAAAGAGCGTTAAAAAGACTAGGAGAATTAATTGATTTTGCAAGTCGTGAAAAATGTATTGCATATGTAGAGCGTCAATATGAAAGTAAGCTTATTAATTCTAAGCATGTTTTTAATCTTAAAACAATTATAGATACATTATTACCTTTACCTAAAAAGAAAGAGCTTGTTAGAGATGAAACTTTAGATGAAGAAGTAACTCATGCTTTTAGAAATTGGAAAAACTCAAAAATATACAGATGATAAAAAATATAATAATGGTACTACCTTTTGCTCTTACCTTAACAGGATCTGAGAGTAACTATAAAGAGGATATAGAAGTTATGGATAATCCTATTATTGATATTATAGAACCAGAGATTAACCTCATTAATGGAAAGATTGATAACCGAGAAGAATTAATAGAAGCTATGGCTTTTGTAGAAAGTGGTGGTAATCCTGCAACAATTGGGGATATTAATTTAGGAACTCCTTCAGTAGGACTTTTACAAATCAGACCTATTATGGTTAGAGAAGTAAATAGGATACTGAGAAAACAAGGATTAGATAAAAGATTTAAAAATAGTGACAGAAAGAGTGGGGCTAAATCAATTGAGATGTTTAATATCTGGGCTGATGCTTACCACTTAAATAGTTCATATGAAAAGATGGCTAGGAATTGGAATGGCGGACCCAAAGGATATAAGAAATCTGCAACCGCTCATTATTGGAAGAAAGTTAAAAATTATGTAACATTAAATTTATAAGATATGGTAAAAGTAAGAGTAGAATACATGAATGGGAAAGAAAGTCTATATGATGTTGAGTATCCAAAAGCATACATAGCAAAAATTATAGAAAGAGAAAATGAGCTAATGCTAGATCAAAAATCTGTAAAACAAATTTATGCAGGAGATAAACTTATTGCTAAATTTAATAATGGATTTTTAAATGAATTGGTATTAGAAAAACCTAAACCTAAAAAGACAGCAGGTATGGGTAGGTACAAAGGTCATACAGTTCCAGCAGGTTGTGATGTTGGTCAATATGCAGTTGATGAAGCTCTTAAAATAGCTCAAGATTTAAAAGATCAGATTGCAGCTGATGAAGATTGGAATGAATACCAAGCAGAAATATTGCATGCACAAAAAATGTTAAAGGAAAATGTATGGGTAATAAACAAATACACAATGAATCATACTGGTGGTAATGTAAATTTAAATTACATTCCTATGTCTTTATGAAGAACTTCCATAAAGCGTTTAAAGTTATGCTGCCCGTATTCATCTCTTAATATTTGACCAACGGCTAATGCAAAATCTTCATATGACATGGAGTCATCTATTTTAATCATTGCTTTATCCATTGCTTTTGCTAAAGCTTCAGACTTCTTAGATTCAAATATATCAAATTTAGATATGTGGTTTTCATTTTGAGTTTTTTCATCTTCATGACCTTCTTCCCAATGGGGACTTATAACACCAGGATCTCTGGTTGGGTGAACATCAAATCCTTGTCTTACTGGACTATCATAAGCATTAGTATCTTTTCCTCCAGCTAAATCATCAAACATATCTTTGAATTGTTTAATCGTTCCTTTATAATGTCTGATTGCATTTGCATCTTTATCTTCCTGCTTATCCATTACTTTTTAAATTTGTTTTTAAGCTGATGTATTTGTGTCATTAACTTTAATTTTTGTAAGTCTAGCTTGTCTACTGAAATTCTTAGTTGATAATATTGAACAGCAAAAGGATCTTCTCTATCTTGTGCAGCTCTAAATCTTTCAATGTTTTGCTTTTCTCTTCTCTTTAATCTCTCGGCGGTTTCATTTGGATTAAATTCATGTTTCTCTGCTTCAGTAATTCCATCTTTACCATCCATAGTATCATGTACTGAATTTAGATTTTTAACTGAGTCTGAAATTTTAGAATACATCCAAGCATCTAATTGTTGACCCTGTGACATTCTATCTTTAATCATATCAGCATAATCACCAATTCTTTCTAAGTCGGTTGATGCCATACTATTAAGATTGTCAATAGTTTTATCATTTTCATTAAAGGATTCAAATCCTGGTATTAAATCTATACTTGCCATATTAAAATGTTGAATTCATGATTAGTTCAGCAATCTCATCTTCCCATGCTTTTACTGATTTACTACTAATCGCTTTTTGATCGTAAAATTCACCTACGATAATCTTTGCCAATACTTTAGCTCCGGAAGGTTTAGCTTTTCCTTTTATTTGAACCATTGCTTCATTTACTTCACCTTCATTAGTGGCAGAATAAGATTCATATGCTCTATCCATAGATTCATTTACATGTTTCTTAGCTTCTTTAAGATATGATTCAGCTGTATGATCATCATTATCATTAGTTTCATACATGTTTGCCTGCTCAGCAATATGATTAGAGCATGATTCAATAATACCATTGACTGGTGTCATGCTATATCCGGTTTCTGGCGTTGCTCCACCTAATCCAAAATTCTGGATTCCTGTTTGTCCAAAGCCCATAACTGCAATTTCTTCATTTACTTCGAATTTATCAAAATTTGGTATCTTGCTCATAATTAGTTTTATATTTGTTTATATATTTGTAAACAAACATTAAGTTTGTGCATATAAAAATAAACATAATTATGTCAGAATTTTTTAGAACAGGTATGGGTCGTAAATTTTATGATGCCGATGTACCTAAATTAGTAAATGTCTTAGAAAGAATTGCTATTCAATTGGAAAAGAAAAACAAATTAGAAGAAAAGAAATTTGTTTTAGAAGAAAGAATACAAAAGCTTACAATAAAAGAAGCCAACAAAAATGGCTAAAAAGAATATTACATATAAACAATTTGTAGCTCACATGGACAAGGGCAATAAAGTTTATATGAAAAAGGATAAGTCATGGCAAAAGGTTTGGTTTTGGTGGGAAAGCAAAAAAGAGAAATGGTTTTTAAATAAAGCATTTGATAAAAGAGTAGATGGAAGAGTTGAACCTGAACCTTCAGTATGGATAACGGCAAAGCAGATGGAAGGCCACATGGATCATATGAGTAGGATGGGTTATAAATATCATATAGATGAATAAATTAATATTAGCATTTGCATTGTTCTTTACTGGGCAAGCTGCAATATGGTTTCAAACAAATGGACAATTTGTATGGCCTTGGTTTAAAAAGAACCCATTTACAGTATCAGTTTTATTTGGTACTGCAATTAGTTACATATTAATATATGGTACTAAGTTTATGGTTGAATATTATGATGGCTTATTGTGGCCTGGTAGATTTATTGCCTTTGGTTCTGGTATTATTTCATTTACATTTTTAACATGGTTTTTTCTTGGTGAAGGAATTACAACAAAAACAGTAGTATCATTATTCATAGCATGTAGTTTAATTGGTATACAACTTCTTTGGAAATAATGAAAGATCCTTATATTATATTAGGAATAAATAAATCTTCATCAGCTGATGATATTAAAAAGGCTTATAGGAAATTAGCAAAAGAATATCATCCTGATAAAAAGAGTGGTAATGAAGAAAGATTTAAAGAAGTAGCCGATGCTTATGAAACTTTAGGAAATCCACAAAAGAAAGCTCAGTATGACCAAAGAGAAGCTAATCCATTTGGCGGTGGCTTTGGTGGAGATTTTAATGAAAGTATGTTTGAAGATTTACTTAGGAATCAAAACTTCAGTGGAGCATTCAATCAAAGATACGGTTATAATCAAAGAGGAAGAAACACGACAGGAGTTTTAAGAATAACTTTAGCTGATGCATATTATGGTACAACCCGAGCAGTTAGCATAGGAATGAAAACTATAAATATTGATATTCCTGCTGGAATAAGGAGTGGTCAAAAATTAAGATTAAAAGGTTTAGGGCAAAGAGGCCAAACAGAAGAATTAAGTGGAGATCTTATTATGACAATCGAAGTTATAAATGATAATAACTTTTTTGTGGATAATCAAGGTTTACATACAATTAAAAATATAACCATGTATGATGCAATATTAGGAGGTAAAGATTCTATAAGTTGTTTTGATAAAACTATAACATTTACAATTCCACCAGGAACACCAAATGGTAAAGTATTAAGAGTTAAAGGAAAAGGATTTCCTGTATATAAACAAGAAAATAAGTTTTCTGATTTACTGATAAGTATAATGGTTGATATACCTACTAACTTAGATGATGATGATAAAAAGTTAATTGAGAAAATAAAAAATAAACATAAAAGAAATGGAGAGTAATAGTGGGAGTGGTTTTAGTGATGATTTTATCAGAAGTCTTTTACTAACATTAGAACAAACTGACTATAATGAATTTATGGATTTATCATATCATGTAATGATGCAAAGTCCAAGTTCTGTTTTAAAAAGAAAAGATTCTATTGAAGTAAAATTAAATAGTATTGACAAGATGATTAAGTATTTTGAGGAAATTGAAGCATATGAAAAATGCACTAATTTACAAAGACTTAAATCAATGCTATTTATAAATGCTACACCAGATGAAGATAGTACTATCCATTAAAGTATGAATAAATAAAAAAATAAATAACTATGAATACAAGTTTAATAATAACAGACAACTTTTATAATGAACCTGATGAAGTAAGAAAATACGCATTGGCGCAGGAGTTTGGAACTAAGGGTAATTTCCCTGGGCAAAGAACTGATCCTGTTCATCATTGGGATTGTCAAGAAGTTATACAAAGAATAATCCGAACTCATGGTGGAGAAATTACATACTTCGGTGATGACTATACAACTGCATTTCAATATACTACAGCAAAAAATACTAGTTGGATTCATGCGGACCAAACTACAATGTGGGCAGGTGTTCTATATTTAACACCTAATGCACCTTCAACTGGCGGCACTGGTTTATTTAGACATAAAGAAACTGGTTGGGATCGTGCACCAAGGCTTGAGGATGGTAGTTATGACAAAAAAGGTTTGGATAGAGTTAATGCAGATGCAAGAAATGAGAGCGCATGGGAAATGACTGCAATGACAGCACCCATATATAATAGATTAATTTTATACAAAGGTGATATGTTTCACACTTCATTAAAGTATTTTGGAACTGACAAATATGATGGTAGATTATTTCAAACATTTTTCTTTGATACTGAATTTTAAACTCTTTTCATTTATTCCATATAATTAATAAATCAACATGAACTTACTAGAATTTATATTTTCATCATTTTGGCATTTCGTAGGAAGTGTATTTTTATTAGCTATCATTGTACAGTGGAAACCTTTTGCATCATCAAAGCACCAAGGTTTAAGCTCAAAACAATTTGATAAGTTAATAGAAAAACTTAAAGACAAAAAATAAGAACATTATATTGTCCTATGGTGTAACTGGCAACACGTCTGTTTTTGGTACAGAAGAGTCGAGGTTCGAGCCCTTGTGGGACAACTATTTGTTTTAAAATTGTTAATAACTTTCTGAAAAAAACAAGAATTTATAGTTCAGAACCGAGAAAATTGTATTATATTTATATTATAATAAATTAAACAAAACGGAATATGACTGAACTAACAAACAACTTCGATTATCTACAATCCTTCATTAATGAAATGAACGATTCATCTTCAGGTAATTACAAAATTGAAACTATTAAGAAACATTCTGATAGTGAATTTTTACAAAAGATTTTTAATTACACTTATAATCCTTATAAGAAGTATAATGTAACAAGTAAGAATTGTAAAAAGAATTCTGAACTGCTTGGCCATGCAAATACTTATGGTAGCATTTTTACTCTATTAGATGATTTGGCAAACAGAGTTTGTACAGGGCATAATGCCATTGCAAATGTAAACAGATTTATCTTAGAGAATATACAATATGAGGATCTGATTTTTAACATTATTGATAGAGACCTTAAAATGGGTGCATCTACCAGTTCTATTAACAAAGTAATTCCAGGATGTATACCAACATTTAAGGTTGCATTAGCAAATCCTTATAATGTAAAAAGAGTAGATTTCAAAAGTGGAGACTGGTACGGTTCTAGAAAATTAGATGGTGTTCGTTGTATTTGCCGAAAAGAAAATGATATAGTAACATTCTTTTCTAGAAGTGGTAAAGAATTTTTAACATTAGGTAATTTAGAAAATGAAATTCTAAAGATTTCAGGTAACTTTATTTTAGATGGAGAAATCTGTATGGTTGATAAAGATGGCAATGAAGATTTTCAAGGAATCATGAAACAAATTAGAAAAAAGGATCATCAAATTGAAAAACCTAAATTCTTTGTATTTGATTATTTAACCTTAGAACAATTTGATAATCAAACTGGAGTTACACCATTAACATTTAGATTAGAAATTGGAAAGAAAAAGTTACAAATGGTAAATATTAATTCTGATATGTTAGAATTCTTACCACAAGAACAATTAACTACCGAAGAACAATTTACTGAAATGGCAAAGGATGCTGAAGAGGCAGGATTTGAAGGAATCATGGTTAGAAAGAATGTAGGCTATGAAGGTAAAAGAAGCCACAATCTACTAAAGGTTAAAAAATTCCATGATGCAGAATATACTGTCTTAGGAACTACTAATGCATTTATCCGATGGACAGAAAATGGTAAACAAGTAGAAAGAGAATGTTTAAGTAACATTACAATTGAACATAAAGGTTGTAAAGTAAATGTAGGATCAGGATTTTCTAAAGAACAAAGAGAAATGTATTTTGAATCTCCACAAGATATTATAGGTAAGACTGTAACGATTCAATATTTCGAGGAAAGTAAAAATCAAAACGGAGGATACAGTCTGAGATTTCCTGTATTAAAACATGTTTATACTAATGGCAGAGATTGTTAATCATAGACACCTTTTAAGTACATCTAATGAATTAATCCAATCTTGTTGATAAATAATAAAAGGAAAATTTAAAGTGAGGCTATTTGAAGCAAATAAAAGAAATGCAATTACCATATTTGATGTGGATGATACTCTCGTAGTTACTCGCAGTATGATTAAAGTTCATAATCCTAAAACAGGATTTTCTACTGAACTTACACCACAAGAATTTAATACATTTAAGAAAAGGCCAAATGATAGGATGGACTTTTCAGATTTTCAAAGTTTGGATATTCTTAAAGCTGGTAAAATTATAGAATGGGTATTTTCTATTTTAAAAAGAACTATACAAAAAGGTAAAGCTGTTGGAATTATAACAGCAAGAGATGATTCAAAACTTATTCAACAATTTTTGGCTCATAATGGAATTAATATAAATCCACAATACATATTTGCTATTAATGATACTTCATTAGGTTTTAAAGGTTCTACATCAGAAAAGAAAAAGCAAGCATTTAAAAAATTCATAGATATGGGTTTTAATGATTTTACCTTTTTTGATGATGATGAAGAAAATATTAAACTTGCAAAATCATTAAGTAGAGAACCTGGCATAAAAATGAGAGCCAAATTAATTAAGAGCAAATGGATTCCAAAATTCAACGACTTCGAATAAAGATAGCAACATTTACTAAGATTTTAGATAATATTAAAAATCTTTCTAATTCATCAACTACTAAAGTTGGTTGTATTGCACTAAGAAAAGATTTTAGTAAAATTGCAAGTTTCGGTTATAATGGATCTTATAGCGGAGCAAATGAAAATGAAGAAACTGGTACAGAAGAAGATAGTCTTGTGCCAGGAGAAAGTGGTTTTATTCATGCTGAAGTAAATATGATTGCTAAATTTAAAGAACATGATCCAGAAAATTATATTGTTCTTTTAACATTATCTCCTTGTAAAATGTGTACCAAAATTTTAGTTAATGCTGGATTTAAACATGTATATTGGATTGATGATTATCGTAATTTAGATCATTTACAAATTTTCAAACAATGTAATATTACAAATGGGCCTATATCATTCCTTGTAGATGACTACCATCTAATCAAAGACTGAATATATAAAAAAATAATAGATCCCATTGATTTTAGAAGGAATAACATTTAAGTTAGCTTTAGACTTTTTTACCTTTTTGAAAAAAAATAAAATAACCTCTACAAGTATAAAGGTTGATTTTTTCAATAGAGTGAAACATGAATATATTGATTTTGCAGATGTTACTGCAATGGAAGTATATTACAATACTAATTATAGACCTCTTGATAATTGTAACTTAGGAGATTTGGTTTCTATTTCATTTTTCTTAGCTGAGAGCAATCTTTATAATTTTACAACCGAATTCAAAGCAATTGATGTTACTAATAATCTAAAGCTTGAAACTGGTTCTGCATATGATAGACAACGAAATGCTGGAAGACAAGTACTTATAGACAGACAGATTCAATTAATCAAGAATGCAATTACTGAATATGTAAAGTATTACTCAGAGCTAAAATATATTTATGTAACTGGAATTTATTCACCTTGTTATGCAGTACCTGGTTGGTCTGAGAACACATGGTATCTTAAATCTTTCCGTGAAGCATTTACATCAACTAAGGACACTTCACAGTTTCCATATAACGATGTAATCATTGAGGAATATCCCCCGAACTAAATATATAAAGAAGAAGAATAAATAAAAAAATATTTAACTCAATGGCAACGTCATTTAACCTACAAGAATATATTCTTTTCAGAACCGAGATAAAAAGAGAGCTCACTAACTCGGAGGTTGATACCAACTTTAAAATGGTAGCTAACCCGTGGGAAGACACTAGAATATATGAAATAGGAAACATTGTATATCACCCAGTAATTGTTGATGATCCTTTAACTACAGGAGAAGATCAAGTATTAGCTTGGTGGAGAGCAAACATTAGAACTACACAAGGTGTATTTAATACTGCACAATGGGATATGATTGGTGGTATAGGCTCTGGTAATATTAACATACAGGGTGCAAATAGTTTTGGAAAAATTAATGTTAACTCTACTGTTGCACCTGGTTCATTACAGGCAGGGAGTGATGCTGTAGTAACTTCAACAACACCTAATGATACTTTTAATTTTATTGCAGGGCAAGGTATGCAACTACAATATAATTTAGCATCAAAGTCAATTGTACTTATTAATACTTTAGCCGCTAATCCAGGTGAAGTAAATGTCGGTGAAAATATTGGAACAGGAACTGGCCATCAGGATGTTTATGCTGGTAAGGTTGGTCTTAATTTACAATTTAATGGATTTCAGTCAACTAATACTGGTGCAGGTGATGCATTATCTATAAGTACAAATAGTACACAAAAAAATATTGAATATAATTTTAATGAAGGGTTAGTTGATCTTGCTCAATTAAACAGTGGAGCACCGTTGATTGGTATGTTATCTAATGTATCTGCAAACACCCCTAATGCACAGGATATTTTACAATGGAATGATAGTAATGCTGCATGGACCCCAATACCGCTAAGTTCATTAGGGCAGGTAAATATTTATGGTAATGATGGAACAATAGGATCTGCTAACAGATTAGTTTCATTAAATGGAACTGCAGGACAATTACAATTTAATAGAATTAATGATGTAACTGCTGGTATACATTTTGATAATACTGCAAGTACACACCAATTAAATGTAAGAGCTACATCAGCAACCTCTACTGCTGCAATTGCATATTCTTTAAATAGTATAGTAAGAGCAACTGCTGGTATTTATGGAACTGATGATTCCTTTGGTATTAATATAGGAGCTACTGGTTTAGCAGGTTTGTCTGTAGATGCTTTAAGCATATCTACTAATAATGAACTTTTTATACCTCAGATTGCTACAGATACAGTTACAGCAGCAAGTGTTAATTTTAGAATTCCTTTTGTTAATGAAGGAACGGTTGTTACTGGAAATACTGCGTTGGATAAAGGTAAGTTTGAATCTACTAATAATTATAGATTATCTTCTTACTCTGACCAGGGTGGTGCTGTTGATATGGTTAGTATTTTACATGAAGGTGATTATTCATTTAAAGGTGTAAGTCCTTTAGGTGCTACTTTAGCTACATCGTTCTCATTTGATAATGAACATGACTTTGCTGCTAATACAAATTTAACAGATGGGTACGGTATACTCATGAGTTATAAAACTCCTACTAATAAAGAAGCTGATACTATTATAAACCACATGGATAAAACCAGTAGAAGATTTGTTGGTTATAACTTTGCAGCTGTAAATTCTACAATGCCAAGTGGTAGTACTGTAAACAAATACTTAGGTTCCAATATTACATTAGATGATATGGCTGCTTCTACGCCGCCTATTATAAATGTTGGTTCTATTATTAATTTCTCAGATACAACTGTAGGTGCTGGTGTACAACCACAGAGAGTCGGTGTATATTCAAATGTAGTGTCAAGTTATACTGGTGCAGGTTCTCAAGATGGAGAACAGGTTTTAACTCAGCTAATTGCTGATAGTGGATCATGGGCTGGTTATTTTGTAGGTTGTGTTAATATAGATCAAGGTGGATTAGTTCTTCCTTCTACAAGTTTTGCAAACAGACCGTTATGTAATGATGTTAGTGGTGGAAATGTTTCAGACAGAACATTATGGATTAATTCTGCAAATGGACATTTATACAGAGGAACTGTTGATATTGAAGCAAGTGGAGGTGGAGGTGGAGGATCTTCTACTTTAGCTGGTTTATCCGATGTAACTCTTGTTGATCCACTTAATGACCAACTCTTAGTATATAATATAACAACAGGTCAATGGGAAAATGCATCTCTTGCTGCATATAATTTAAATGCTATTAATTTAACAAGTGGAGGTGTAAGTATTCAGTTAAGCGATGGTGCTGCAACTAGTGATGTTGATTTATTACCTGGTACAAATATTACATTCAGTGTAAATGAAACTACAGACGAAATAACAATTAATGCTGCAAACCCACCACAAGCGATTAACATTGGAAATACAGACTTATACATAACAGAGCCTAGAACTTTAGATTTTTATGATTCGCAAAACGCCGCAAATAATCCTCTTACATTTATAGACTCTAATGATAGCTCTAAAACTTTATTTAAGTTTGAACAAGTTGATGTAGGAAAAACACCTCAACTTACAATTGGTAGTAGTGCTGCAAATGGAGAAGCTAGATTTATTTTAGCAGGTAATGGTACTAATAGAACTGGTGTATTGTATTTTAATAATCCTGATGGAACTACTTATACTTCTTTTAAAGCGCCTAGTACACTTGCAACTAATATTAATTATGTTTTACCTACTACAATAGGTACTCAAAATCAAGTTTTAGAAATAATCAGCGTTGCTGGTGGAACTACAGCTGAATTAGGTTGGGCAACCCCTTCTGGTGGTGGCGGATCTATTGGTGCAACTGGATTTATTGGTGCAACAGGTGTAGGTGCAACTGGATCACAAGGTAATGCAGGTAAGATTGGAGCAACAGGAATTGGTGAAGAAGGTCCAACTGGTGCAACAGGTGTAGGTGCAACTGGATTTACTGGGTCAACAGGATCTGCAGGTGAACCGGGTAATGAAGGAGCAACTGGAGCTATAGGTTTAACAGGAGCAACAGGTGATAGAGGTGGTAAAGGAGATACTGGTGCAAGTGGGTTTACTGGATCAACTGGAGCTACTGGAATTAGTGGTAGTGGTGGAGCAACTGGTATAACAGGATTCCAAGGTGCAACTGGGGCCGACGGTGCAATTGGTCAACAAGGTGCAACAGGTGGACAAGGTGCTACTGGAGCCGACGGTGCAATTGGTCAACAAGGTGCTACTGGAGAAATAGGAAAACAAGGAGCTATTGGTAATCAAGGTGCAACTGGAGCTATAGGTTTACAAGGTGCTACTGGAGCCGATGGTGCAATTGGTCAACAAGGTGCTACTGGAGCCGATGGTGCAATTGGTCAACAAGGAGCTACTGGAGATAAAGGAGAAGAAGGCGCTATTGGTAATCAAGGTGCAACTGGAGCTATAGGTTTACAAGGTGCAACAGGT
>Ga0207896_1000085_pt1 | contig 20623 bp, 14 predicted proteins | sample LinPmetageLP36_FD_184049 | JGI IMG/M metagenome (GOLD analysis project Ga0207896, IMG submission 184049) | Marine viral communities from the Pacific Ocean - LP-36 (SPAdes) | ecosystem: Environmental > Aquatic > Marine > Oceanic | place: Pacific Ocean | collected 2010-06-15 | reverse complement strand
TAAAAAATTATTCTTTTGTAGATACCCCTCAAACTATTTATGGTAAAGAAGTACACGAGGCGTTAGAACTTTATGTACGCGATAATAAACCATTAGCTAAAAACTATTTACGTTTTAAAAAAGTAGTTGATACTTTGATTGATATTCCCGGAAAGAAATACCCGGAGTATAAAATGGCGCTGACTAAAAAGATGGAGCAGTGTGATTTTGATGATGAAAATAGATGGGTACGTGGCATAGCTGATTTAGTTATTGTAGATGGTGAACAAGCATATATTATTGATTATAAAACTGGGAGTAATAAATACCCAGATACTAAACAATTAAAATTAATGGCCTTGATGTGTTTTATACATTTTCCTGATGTTAATTTTATAAAGGCGGGATTACTTTTTATTATGAAAAATAGTTTTGTAGAACAATCTTATACTAGAGATAACATACATAAAGCTTGGAAATCATTTGAACAACCGTTAGACCGATTAACTATGTCTTATGAAAAAGACGAATGGGTGCCCAATCCTACACCGTTGTGCGGATGGTGCCCAGTTGAAACGTGCGAGCATCACAAGCCTAGAAGGTAACATGTACATTAGAGCGTGTAAGGTATGTAGAAAAAAGTTTAGAACTTTACACCCTAAATATCTTTGCTGCTCAAAAAGATGCACGCAGATTAATAAAGTTAACCGGCGATACGAAAGAGAGAATGGAGATTGGGGGGCTTACTTTAAACATTTACTGTCTAAGAAAACAAAGACCAATTTAACTTCGCGTAAGTTGATAAACATTTTAAAAGCTCAAAAGTATCGGTGCGCTTTAACAGGGGAGCTGCTAACGTGCAGCAGAATGCGGGGCAATGTAAGTAAGACCAATGCAAGTATTGATCGAATTTATGCCGGAGGAGTGTATAATAGGCGTAATGTACAGCTAGTATGCCGGGCGGTTAATTCTTTTAGAGGCAATATGACTGTAGATGAATTTATTAAATGGAGTAAAAAGGTAGCTTATTATGCCATACGAAAACAAAAAAAGGCCTCACAAGAAAGAATATCGTCAACAACTCGCACGGGGCGAACACGAAAAAAGAATGGAGCGTCAAAGAGCCCGACGTAAATTAGATGCTACTAAACCCGACCGCAATAAAAATGGGAAGGCTGATGTACGCGAAGGCAAAGATGTGGCTCATAAAAAACCTTTATCCAAAGGTGGTAAAAACAAAGACGGCGTGACTATTCAGTCTAAATCTAAGAACCGTTCTTTTAAAAGAAACTCAGATGGATCAATAAAAGATAGACAATACTTAGCCGGTAAGTAAAATAATACTTGCGTTATCTCTCATAGTAGAATATACTACTATTTCAATGAGAGGATTTTATGGAATTAATAGAAAACAAAGCAGTTAAACTAACTGTGCCCAGCGAAGTTGTGCCTAGAATACAGCAGAACATTTCAAAGGTACGGGTTGTTGCAGTATCAAACAATTTATCCGACATTATAGTTTATTGGGGCTTGGATGAGATGACAGCTCTTAGTAAACTTATGCTGTTTAAAAAACCTTTACCCTCTCCTATTACGCGCGATTATAAATGGTCAGGTAGATTTCAACCGTTTGAACATCAAAAAGTAACTAGCGAATTTCTAAGTACTCAGACTAGGGCATTTTGTTTTAATGAGGCGGGTACTGGAAAAACATCTAGCGTACTGTGGGCTTCAGACTACCTGATGAATCAAGGCAAAATAAAAAGAGTACTGGTCATTTGCCCACTATCAATCATGACTTCTGCCTGGAAGAATGACATATACAATACATGCATTCATCGTGTGCCTGGAGTAGCATACGGAACCGCTGAAGATAGACGCGCAATTATTAGTAATACTCAATACGAGTTTGTAATTATTAATTATGATGGAGTTCGTATTGTAAAAGATGACATTATTGATGCTAACTTTGATCTTATTGTTATTGATGAAGCAAATGCTTACAAATCTGTAAGCACTAACAGATGGAAAACTCTTAACAAAATATTAAAACCTGAGACACGGCTATGGATGTTGACCGGTACTCCTGCATCGCAATCGCCAGTAGATGCATATGGTCTAGCTAGATTAGTTGCTCCGCACAAAGTGCCTAAATTTTCATCAGCTTGGCGGGATATTGTAATGCTACAAATTACAAGATTTAAGTGGGTACCTAGAAAAGATAGTGAAGTAAAAGTTTTTAATACCTTACAACCAGCCATACGATTTGCTAAAAATGATTGTCTTGATTTACCTGATGTGTTGTATCAAACAAGAGAAATACCGCTGACCAAACAAGCGGAGAAATATTATAAAGAATTGAAGAAAGAGTTTCTTATTACTGCTGGGGGTGAGGAAGTTACTTCTGTTAATGCTGCGGCTAACATGAATAAACTATTACAAATATCAGGGGGCGCAGTATACACCGACGAGAGAAAAGTTATTGACTTTGATATAAGGCCTAGATTAAAAGCCTTGATGGAAACCATAGAACAAACCAATAATAAGCTTCTTGTCTTTGTTCCTTATAGACACACCATAGATATTGTGGCTACTAATTTAAACGAGCACAATATTACAACCGCTATTATTAACGGTGATGTGAGTGCGAACAACCGGACTCAGATTATTAAAGAGTTTCAAAATGCAGATGCCCCTAGGGTTTTAGTTATTCAACCTCAATCTGCCTCTCATGGAGTTACACTTACACGGGCCGACACGGTAGTATTCTGGTCGCCAGTGATGAGTGTAGAAGTTTATCTTCAATGTATTGCGAGGATTGATCGAGTCGGACAACAAAACAAAATGACAGTAGTACACCTGCAGGGTTCTGATATTGAAAGAAAGCTATATGCAATGCTACAAGGTAAGGTAGATAGGCATATGAATTTAGTGGATTTATATAGAGAGGAGATAGGACTATGAATGAAGTAAAAGCAAATGACTTAGTAACTACTTATCTTGCTATCCGACGAGAGCGAGAGAAGTTAGCTAAGAAGTATGAACAAGAAGATAGTGTATTTAAAGATCAGTTGAACAGACTGGAAGAGGCTATGCTAACTACTTGCAACGACATCGGCGCTGAAACATTACGCACCGAGAATGGCACTATTGTAAAGACTTTAAAAGAAAACTACGTATGCGGTGACTGGGATAACTTTAAAAAGTATGTGCTTGAAAACCAAGCATTAGAATTATTACAACAACGCATTAGTCAGACAAACTTTAAAGAATTTATAAGCACTAGAGGAGAGGAAGGACTACCTCCAGGTATTAGCACTATGAGGGAGTTTAAAATAACCGTACGTAAACCGTCATCTAAATAAGGAGAAACATACTATGGCGCAAGATCGAAATGTAATATTTACAACACCGAAAGGGTTAGCACAATACCCTTGGCTATCAACACCGGATACTAAATTTTCGGAAGAGGGTGAATACAAAGTTAATTTAATTTTACCTAAGCAAGAAGCGATTCCTGTATTAAAACAAATTAATCAAGTTTATGCAGAGAACGTTGAGAAAGAAATTAAAAAAGCGCAAGGGAAAGATATTAAAAAAGCCAACCCTCCTTATTTAGAAGAATTAGATGGAGAGGGTCAACCCACTGGTAACATTATTCTCAAGTTTAAATCTAAAGCGGCTTACAAGCCAGCTATCTTTGATGCTAAAGGTATACCTATGATAGACAGTAATATTTGGGGAGGATCTGAAATTAAAGTAAATGGGTCAATTGCTCCCTACTGTACACCGGCTATTGGGGCAGGGGTATCTTTGAGACTGAGAGCGGTACAAGTGATTCAATATGTGCAAGGTAATAGCTCATCGTCTCGATTTGGTTTTGAAGAAGAGGTAGGATATGAGCATACAGCTCCTGAAACGTTTGAAGAAATGGCAGAAGAAAAACCTGAACCTGTTGTGGAAGTACTCAAAGAAGACGAGCCAGTAGTGCGTGCAGGTAGTAAGATACCGCCTAAACCTGCTGACGATTTGTCAGATATTATTAATCAATGGGCCAAGGATTAAATTATGCCAAAAAAATATAGCCAAGAGTTTTTAATTGAGTTGAATAATCTTGACGAGGAAAGACTTGGAGTTCAGTTAGCGAAGGCCTGTGTAAGTGCAGACCTTCCTATATCTGAAGTTGCTAAAGTTTTTAAAGTTTCAAGAATGACTATTCATAGTTGGTTTCGAGGATCTCCCATTCGAGATAAAAATGCCACTAAAATTAAACAGTTTATGAAAGCGTTGGATGAAGCGTGGCGTGTTCAATTAGAAAATAATACTACTGAGTTACCTATTTTAGAGCAAAGAAAAGCGAAAGTTTTTTTAGAGAATAATATACTTCCTAAAATAGGTTGAAGATTAATTTAGATAAGTCTACAATAGAAAATGCTCCGCGTAGAAATTTGGTCGGGGCATTTCTGTCTTTAGAGAGGAAAGTTACAATTTATGCTTAGTGAATTTTATCAAAAAGCTTTGCCGAACGAAGGGTATTATTGCATTGTACATAATACTCCTGGGTCTAAACCTTATACTCATGACTACGCTAGTAGTATAGAGGAAGTAGTCGAACTTATAATTCAGCACAAACATGAACACCGTAATGTGTTTGTAGCTATGAGTACACTTAGTGAAAAGAAAAGAGAAGCTACTAATTCTATTTTTGCCAAATCATTTTATATTGATTTAGATGTAGGTAAAACCAAAGAATACGAAACACAAAAAGATGCGCTCCTTGATCTAAGTAGATTTCTTGAGGCTACTAAACTACCGCTACCTGCAGTTGTTAATAGTGGTAATGGTATACATGCATATTGGTTTCTTAAAGATAAGCTACCGATTGAAGAATGGAAACCACTAGCCACTCAATTAAAAAATTTATGCGTTCAACAAAAACTTAAAATAGATTTAGCTGTAACTGCCGACACTGTAAGACTATTAAGATGTCCCGACACAAACAACTACAAACAAACTCCGCCTCGACCTACTTTAATCTTAAGAGATTCTCTGGAATACGACGTTGAGGATATTAAGAAAGTTTTACATACCGTTGGTACGTCGTTAGAAGAAGTAATTAAAAACAATTCTATGTCTGATGAAGACAAAAAAATTAAATTTGGTAATTATGAAAATTATTTTAAACCACTTCTTATAGACAGTATGAAGGGCGCAGAGAAAGGGTGCGGTCAAGTTAAATATTATATAGACAATGCTAAGACTGTTGAAGAGCCTTTGTGGTGGCGCATCTTATCTTTAGCTCACAACTGCATTGACAGAGACGAAGTAATACATGTTATATCCAAAGATCATCCAGGGTATAGTCGTGAGGAAACAGAAAGAAAAGCAACAGGCGCACCTAAAACTTGCAAAGATTTTAATTCAGCGAACCCCAATGTTTGCACTTCATGCGAACACTGGGGAAAAATATCTACTCCCATTCAGCTACATAAAGCGGCATCTAAATTACAGCCCGTAGAATATATTGAACCGATAGAAGGAGAAGTAATTTCTAAAGTTCCTAAAAAGATAGGAGGTCTCCCAGAAACTCTAGATCAAAAAGGGTATTGGTTGGGCGCTAAAACTGGCGGAGTTTTTAAATCTATAACAGTAGTTGATAAAAAGGGCGTAACTCATAAAGATGATAAGTTAGTTTACGAATATGATTTATATGCTGTACGTCACGTTAAAAGTTCAGCGGAAGGGAATTGCTTAGTTATTAATGTACAGCACCCTCATGATGGAATGCAAGAATTTATTTTACCAATGAAGTATGTTTACGAAAAATCAGAGTTAAGAAAAACTTTAACTAGCCAAGGAATTTATTATGAATCAACAGAGCAGGAGGATTTAATTATGAGGTATTTTATTGATTGGGCTAAGGATATGCAGAAAAAAAGTAAGTATGATGTTATGTACGATCAAATGGGATGGAATGAGGATAAGAGTTCTTTTGTGGTAGGTAATATAGAAATGACTAGGGATGGTAAAGAAAAGATTACACCTATATCTCCTATTGCCAGGGCGGTAGCACCCTTTGTAGTTAAGAGTGGTACCTATGAAGGGTGGAAAACAGCCGCACAAAAACTTAACCAAAACGGAATGGAGATGCATATGTTTACTATGCTATGCGGATTTGGTTCTGTGCTTATGACTTACTCATCAACTAATGGGGTTGCTATATCGTTAACAGGAGAATCAGGAGCGGCTAAGACGGGTGCACTAAAAGCAGCAATCAGTGTGTGGGGGGAACCGGAAAACCTATACGTGCAAAATATTACTGTTAACGCTTTACAAGGAAGGTTTTTAACACTTCACAATTTACCTATGGGATTTGATGAGGTAGGTAATAAAAATCCATATCTTATTTCTGATTTTATATTAGGGGTTTCACAAGGTAAAGCAAAAGTTAAGATGCAAGCATCAACTAATGCTGAACGTGATTATGAAGCGCCCTCATCTTTAATTGCTATTATGACTTCTAATCACTCATTGATTGATAAACTAAAACAGATTAGGTCTAACCCCAATGGTGAGGCGGCTAGATTAATTGAGTTCTCTATGAGAAAGCCTAAATCATTTATTGATAACGCGCGACTAGGCAAAGAAATCTTTGATGAGTTTAATGTGCATTACGGATGGGCAGGGCCTGACTTTATTAGAGCTTTGTTTAAGTACGGCGATGGGGCGGCTATCAAAGCTAATTTAGGTAAGTGGGAAAACCGATTTGTAGAAGACTTTGGTAATGATACAGCCTACAGGTTCTATGAAAACCTTATGTCAGTGGTTATGACTGCCGGTGAGATAGTGAACAGCGCGGGTATTTTAGTTGTAGATTTAGAAAGAATATACAAGCATGTTGTAGGCGAGATGATTACTATTAGAGATGAAACGTACAAAGTTAACAACGTGGATTATGAATCAGTTTTGTCTGATTATTTAGATGCAAACTACGACAAAATTTTAGCATTTCAAGAAGGTAAGATTATTAGCGAGCCTCAAAGACAACTTGTTATTCGCGTGGACAATGACAAAGACACAATGTGGATTTCTAAAAAAGAATTTGATTCTTATTTATCTGAGCTACCAATTAGCACAAAAGAATTTTTATTTCAAATGAAAGCGATAGATGTAGACATTGAAGCTGGGGCTTCCATTAAACAACGTATGAATGCTGGATGGAAAGATGTTTCTAAATCAGCGACTGCGGTATATAAAATTAAATTAAGTACGTTAGGCGGTAAAGTAGAAATTAAATATGCAACTTCATGATGATCCAGAGTGGTTATTTCCTTTTGAGATGATGCAATCAGGCGATAGCTTTTTTATTCCTACGCTTAAAAGTTCTCCATTAATTTATATTGTTGAGAAAAGCGCAAAGCGTGCGCAAATAAAAGTACGTACGCGAGCTGTGGTAGAAGACGGATTGATGGGAGTGCGTACGTGGCGAGTGGATTAATCAATTCCAAATCTATCTTCTAATTCACGTAGGTTTTTCTTACCAATAAATACGCCGTTTGTAGAATTTTTTAATCTTTCTTCTCTAAATTTCATAGATCTACTTCTAACTCTAGGAGTAATTTTAAAACTTGCAGGAACTTTACTGTTATACCTATTTATTTCAGCCTGTACATTTTTCATGCCCTCGGTATCTCCTACTTGTTTTGCTAAAAAATATTTTAATAATAACTGTGATTTGCGTTTTTGTAATTTTCTTTCCGGGCCTTTTAATGCGTTAGCGCGTGTGTAAGCTTCTGAAAGCTCAATGTTAGTAAAACCAAGTATCTGCATAAAACTTTCGTACGCACTTGGGTCACCCTTAATGATGGGAACTCCGTATCTATTAGTCATACCATCGGTGTTGTATCTTACTGTTTTTAACACATTACTAATAGAAGTAGGAACCATTCGTTCCGCCCCTCTTCCTATCTCTCCGTTTGCCACCATACCCATACCTTCACTAAATCTTTTTAACACTGAAAAACCTGGACCACCTATTACTTCTAACATGTAAGTAGGGGCTCCTACTTTTTCTAATCTAGGCATATCTTCTCTAAATACTAAGTCTCTAAACCCAGTTCGCATTGAAAAATCTATACCAAGCACTTGACTTAAAGGACCTCGATAAGCTAAATCTCCTATAGCTTGATTAACATAAGTGTGCGGATCTAATGGATCATCTTCATCATCAAAAAGTAACGAAGCTAAAACAGCAGCTCCTCCGTAGAATGGCATACCTTGTACTCCAGCCATTAAAAATGAATATCCATACACGCCAACTAATTGTTTCGCTGCAATTTCACGAGCCTTTTGTTCTTCTGTTGTTTTAGGTTTAGCTCCAAATACATCATTAAACAATTTACTTACTAAATAAATTTGAGCTTGAGCAAAACGTTTAAAAACAAAAGCTACTTTACCAATGCCATCTTGAAATAATCTAGGTCCAGCTTCGGGTAGCGAATGCGAGTGCACTTTACTGGTAAGCTCAATAGCTTTTTGAATAGCGTCTGCTTCTGAAAGATTGTTTGCACGCGCAAGATTAAATGCAGCAATTAAAGTAACTTCACGGTTAATTCTTTCTGAGTTTTGAAATACATAACCTACACCAGCTTCAAATTTAGTTCTTAATTTTAATCCACTTCCTACTTCTTTACCTAAGTTTTTTTGTAATTCAGTTATTTCATAACCCACTCCTCGTCTTAATGCGGATGCTTGTTCTGCGTCTTTAAACAGTTGGTAGTATTTTCCGCCCTTTTCAAATAACGCTGCATTTTTACCAGTATATATTTTCTTTTTAGTTTTTGGATTAATTTTAAAAGGAGCGGCGGTTCTATCGGGAAGAAACTCTCTATTTTCTTCAAATCCACCTTGAGTATACAAAGAAAATGCATCGAACAAAGCTTTTTGTGATCTATCAAATCCATATTCGCCTTGTAAAAATGGCATTACTATTAATGGTAACTGTGTTAAGTTAACAAAAGCAGACGAAATATTACCTCCAATAAACCACACATAACTTGCATATGCTGGCATTGAAGCAAAAATATTAGCTACAGGATTTATATAAAACGGCACACTTTTGATTGTGTCCCTACCTATGGCTCGAATAATACTATTATCAGATTGTGCTGCAAATTTACTTATCGCATTAGCCGTATTAATAAGTTTTGAGTTATATTTTGCGTTTGCAGTGGAGGCTATTATTTTAGGCGCTGTCACTCCGTAAGCATATAAAATATCGTTTATGTAACCAGGGATACCTTTACGATGTGTTTCTTGATTTCTTAATGATTGTTCTGGAAACAACGCTATATATTGTTCTTCTATGTCTTTCATTAATGCAGTTTGAGTTGCCGCGTCTAAGTCTTTATTATTTTTAATACTTGATTTTAAATTTTCTACAAACTCAGCTGGAGGTGAACCTGCAATATTAGCAGTGTCTGCACGTACAAAGTTGACAAACTCAGTAGCCTCTTGTTCGCGTAGTCTATCTTGCATTTGTTTTCTTATAAAAGGAGATTCTGCCGATGACTTAGCTTCTTCGCCGTCTTTAGTTTTATACTTAAACCAATAATTTCCTCTACGTACCATCGGTAAATAATAATCAAGCGTGACAAATTGTTCTCTTAATTTTTCTTCCGCCGCGGGATAGGCTTCTACCATGGTTTCTAATAAATTGTTATAACGTGTTTGTAAATCAGTTACCAGCGTATTACCTAAATCTTTTAAATCTTGAGGTAAACGTTCATATCTTTCTACTAAATCATACGCTTTAGGGTTTTCTACTTTTAATTGATTTCTTGTTGTTTCGCCTTCTTTAATTATAGTTTCAGGATTAACATTATTACGAGATAGTTCTAACAATACAGTATTCCACTCTTCTAATATTTTTTGACCTCGGTCAGTTTGTTTATATCTATCTGTTATTTGCTCAGCATCACGAAGTATTATAGAAACTTCTTCTCTACCTTGTTTTATTACATTTGCTTTATCTTGAAGAAAAGTTAACACTTCATCAAGCCCGGTTATTTGATCTCCAAACAATTCAATTTTATTGGGAATAGATAAAAAACTTACGTACAATCCTGCAGCTTTGTCTTTTAAAGTAGACAGAAATGATACCAGTTCTTTACCTATACCTCTCTGAGCAAAAGGCAAATTTTGAAAATAATTACTAGTTCTGTTTATTATACCCTCGGCTTGATTTCGGTCCACGCCGCCCATATCAGTAATAGTTATTTCTCTAACATCTGACTCTTGAGCTGCTTTATTTTCTGGCGAAATTGATTCACGTTGTCGCTCTCGTTGTTCAGCTGTATTCCCTTCTCTAGAATCTTTAGATATTCTTTCTGGTCCGGCACGTCCCTGATCCCTAGTCTTAACAATGTTTTTAGGGTCACGTTCATCTCTAGCTTCGAGGTCGCTAGTTTCGAAACGCTCCCCAATAGGTCGTATTTGTTGTTTTGCCCTTCCATATTCATATATTTCTCCAGGTTGATTAACACTATTTAAAAATTTAAAAATATCCTCATTGTTTCTAATTGATTTAAGCAGTGCTTTTTTAGTCGCAAGTGTGCTACGAAGTTTTGGTTTCTTACCACTTAACAACGGTTTCTCTGCCATACCTGCTGCTTCAAGTTGATTAGCAAGCCTCGCTATTTCTTGAGTAAATGGCACGTCATGATTTTTTTCATAAAAATGAGCTAACTCATGTATCATTGTTGTAAATAATCCTTGACTTGCTTCTTCTGGCGAATTTGTAAACTCCACCGCTCCCGGATTAACAAACACTCCTTCAAACGGTACACCACCTATATTTACTCCTCGAAAAGATACATCAAAAGAAATGCCCACAACATTGTCAGCTAATTTATTGTAGTCTCTGGGTAGCTTACCTATTTGGCCTTTTTCAAGATTACCTAGCATTATGACTTGATTACGAAGAAGAAGAAAAATCTCTCCTATTTCATTCATAAACGTATCAAACCGACTTCCAAATTTTTCTCTGGCTAATTGAGTAATAGGCACATATTCTTCATTAAGATTGACTGCCAGTTGATTCTCTCCTATATCCCTCATCCGAGTTTCTAAATTATCATGAACTACTATTTTATCGGTAGGCAAAATGCCTTTTTCAATTTGAAGTCCCTCCGCACTTACTTGAATGTTTTCTATATCTTTTGCTGTTAATACTGGAACATTAGTTTTTTTATTTATTAATTCGCCAGCTTCATTTAATTTTAAATCTTGTTTTGTTTCAATAATATCTTGTGCATTTTTTTCTACAGTTTTAGCTAAAGATGGTATTTTTTCGGGTATTACCGATCCATTTTTTTGTTTTGTTAAAACGTAAAATTCAGTATTAGCTATGCTGTTATATTGATTAGTTAGTTCTAATTGACTAAATTCTTTTTGTAGATAGTTTTTAATTTTACCTAAATCTTGGTTTGCTTCAGGTGTAAGTGACTGCCTATTATTAGCGAAGGGATACCCTCTCTCGCCTGGTTGTATTTTAGATTTAATGTCTATAAAAAATTTGCGTTGTATAAGGTCTCCATAAGTAGCTTTAGGATCAATTCTTAAAACATCTTCAAATTGAAATAGCCCGTTAGAAAGTACAACTATATTTTTATCAATTGATGGGTACTTATATTCTACTTCTTCTTTAGACACGATAATTTTTGCGGTTCCCCACGAAAACTCTACATCAATATTGGTAACATAATCTTCCGATGGAAAGTTTGCGCCTATGGGCACAAGTTCTGTTGAAATTGAGGCGCCTTGAAAAATTACTTCTATGTTAGATTTTTTTGTTACATTTCCATCAGGTGAAGTTGAAAATAAAGGGCTGTCTAATAATTCTGGATAGCCACTTAAAAACTCTTCTATTTCAATTGGTTTTGCTGCTTGAGTATCACGAGATTCATAAGTTTCAGGTATTTTAACTTCAACTATAGTGCCACGCCCTTCAGGGAACAATCTCATGTAAGGCTGTAAATTGTCATTGTTTAACTCTTCACGAGTTAGTCTATAATTTTGCCCAGTTATAGCTTCCTCTCTTTTTATCATTAAATCACTATACTCTTTTGGAGAGTACGTCATAATAGTCCCTTTAGGAAGAGAAATACCCTCATTAGCCGAGATATTTAATTCTTTACCAGTACTTACTAATTCACTAATTATTCCGTTACGCATAGTAACAACGTTAATACCTTCATTACCAAATAAAAATTGTTCTTTAGCCACACCTAAACCACCGGAAGCATTAGGGTCTTTATCGCTTCCTCCCAAAGTTATAAAAGTAGTACTTAAAGTTTTAGGAGTCATTCCCTTGCCGCTGTCTTTTACTGAAATAACACGACTATCATCCCCACTATTAATAAAAGTAAAAGGCCTACCTATTGTTATCTCAATTTTTCCCTTTTTTATAGTTCCTTTAGCGAGTAAACTTTTAAGGCTATCGGCTGCATTTTGTAACAATTCTTTTACTGTAACCGCAGCTGAATTAGCCTTTCCGTATATATTTGCACCTAATAATTGTCTTACTCGTTTAATATCTACTCCTGCTTTGGCTTTTACGTCTTTACCTTCCTTCATGGTTTTAAACGGATTAATAGAAACCGGAGTAGGAGATACATTTTCTGTGGTTACAGGGGGTATTTGAGATTGTAGCTCTTGTACTCTTTTTGTTTCGGCTTCTGTTAATGTAATCGGCTCTCCGCCTGTTCCGCTTTCAATTGCTCCAGCAACAGCTGCACCGCCCACCACTGCGTTTCTGAGAGGCTTGCCACTTCCCGAGGTAAGCTCGCTTGAGGAAACTCCAGCACCAACATTGCTAGCTCCAGCTGTTTGAGACTCAGGTCCTCCAGATTTTTGTCTAACATTTTTTATCTCCTTTCTCAGTGATGCAAGTCCTTTTTTAACCAACTCGTTAGTTTTTCTTACGTCCAAATCATAATTTACGTTTTTACTAATTTCATCTGCAGTTTCTATTTGTGCGTCAAGTTCTTCGGCGGTATATGCACTGTTAAGATAATTATTGTATACAGCAGGAGGTATAGTAGAAGCAGTCAAACCTACTCGGCGTAGCATTTGTTCAGTAATAACTACACTGCCCGGATCAACTTTATTAATTACCTTTTTTTGATTGGCAATAATTTTTTTATCGGTGGCTTCTGTTTTTCTTCGTGTTTGAGCTTTTGTTAACTCAGAACGAAGTTTTTTTAAATTATTTCTTATTTTGTTTTTTTCATTAGTTGAATATCCACCAAAATATACGTTTAAATCTTTTTCCATTACCTTAGTAATAGCTTCAGGTTCATTCAATTGACCTAACAATTCTTGTTGTAACTCTTTTCTTTTTATAGGGTTTGCATAAGACTCATTAGTTTCTTCTACTTTAGGTTTAAGAACTACTTTAGGTTTAGGAACTACTTTAGGTTTAGGAACTACTTTACCAAGTTCGTATCTTATAAATGTTTTGTTTCTATAAGGATTAGCGTCTTTAACAAGTTTAACTAATTTAGCACCATTTTTTTCTAGTATCTCATCAATTTCTCTAACCATAGTATTACCATCCTCATCTTTATACTCAAAGTACTGAGGCTCTTTTTTAGATGTTGGTTCTCCGTCTATATTAGATACAACTGTTTCACTTGCCAATTCATTTGCAATTTCTATATCAGATTTTTTAGTTTCTTCTCTATTTAAATCTTCAATTATTTTTTCTGGAGCAGCTTTTTTAGTAAGCGCTTTTTCTCTTAAATGTTCTGGTACAGCTGATACTCCTCTAAATGTACCACCAGCAACTGCGCCTTTTACTCCAGCCTCTAGCATACGGTCGTAGTCATCAGAATCAAAAATTAAAGAATGATCTTGTACAAATTTTTCAGCAGCAATGCTTACTGCTTCTTGAGCACTTTCAGTTATTCCTTCTGTTCCTACGCCACCTAATACATTAGCAGTAGCTCGGCGTGCAAGGCCAGGTTGCATTCCAGATTTTTCTAAAATTCTAGTTACTACCCCGGCACGACCCGGTGTACTAAAACTTCGCATAATAGCAGTAGGTAAAATACTATCGAGAGACGCGTTTACAATACCGGCGATAGTAGCTGCAGCTGGTTCAAATTCTCCTGTTTGATCGTAAATGTTTTGAAATACTTCAGGGGCATTAAGTGAATAAGAACCTAAAAATACACCTCCAAGTTGCCCTGTTTTTTTACCTTTATTAATTTGATTCGCAATTTTTGCTGCAGCTCTAGCAGATGCCTCTGCTGACATATTTTCTTTAAGTTCTTTTTTAGAATATTCTTTTACGGCTTGTTGAGCTCCTTTACTAACAGCGGCTTTCCCTGCTATACCTCCTACTACACCAGTACCAATCATAGTTAATAAATTAGGAATTTGTTCAAAAGCGGTTTCTAATACAAATTTTCCAGCGTCTCCCACTCCTTTAACATCTTTGTAAGAAGGATATTGAGGAGCCATAGTTCTAGCAATGTATTCTTCGCTTTGCTGAGCTTCCTCCATTTGCTGTTTAGCGTAGTTATCAAACCCTAAAGCAGCCGCGCCCATTGCGGGCAATACGTCTCCAAAGGCTGAACTAATACGTTCTTTACCGCGACCAAAGCTTTTACCAACAATTTCACCTAGTGTGTAGTCAGGTTGATATGGTTCTTGAGCTTGTTGAGAGGCAACGTAATTAATAGCATCATCTTGAGTAGCTCCTTCAGGAGCATTTACCCTGTATTTTTTGCCTTGAGGATTTGTAACTTCAAATATAGGCATATTAATTTTACTCGGTTATTTCGACTGCAGAAAATCCTTCTTGTGACACTGCCTGCCTAGATCCAGGAGATAGACGTTGTTGTATTCGTTGTTGAATATAATTTTCTCTTTCTTTTTTGTATTGAGGACTTCCTATAAATCTTTTGCCTTTACGCTGTGCATTAGCATCAAACTCGGCCATATCATAATCTAAAACATCATTATAAGCAGTATTATAATCTTTAGCTTTAGGCATCATACCAATTTGAGCTTTCATACTTTGTACAGCAATTTCTAGTTGTACTTTTTGATTTTGAATGGCTTGTTTGTTAGCTTCTGCTATTTCAAACTGCTCACTTTTTACACCATATTGAATAGCTGCTAATTGCTCCGCTCTTTCTGCTTGCTCTAATTGAGTCATTAACATAAATTGTTTTTCATCAGCTGCTGCTATATCATCTAATGATTTATCATAAGAATCTATTCCAGCTGTAGCACCTGTAGCTAAATTTTCTAAGAAGTTTTGAGACGTGCCCGCAGCCACACCTAATCCCCCTCTAATTAAAGCATCATTTAATGCTTGATCTTCTCTACCTTGAGCTCGCTCATCCATTGATTCCAATCGTTCTTTAATTTTATCACCATACTCACTTTCGCCCATCATAGCTTTAAATTCGTCTGCTCGGCTTTGTATTGTTTTAGCTGGCGCTGCTTCCGCTGGAGCTTCTTCTGCCGCTGGCGCTGGAGCTGGAGCTTTTTCTATTGTTGGCACTGCTCCCGCTGGAGCTTCTTTCAGCTCTCCATCAGGGGTTAACATGTAAGTTACTCCGCCAATTACGTATGTGCTTGGTTGTTTTAATAATCCTGGTGCTCCAGGAATAGCAGCGCGCCCTCCTACATTAGACATACCTGGAGATAACAACGGATTATATCCTGGTTTTGCAGGTGTTCCTTTGGTACCAATTAATTTATCTTTTAAAAAACCTAATCCTCGCCCAACATAACCTAATCCTGCTCTAGCAGCAGGTATAATAAGTCCGCCTATAGGATAACCCTGAGTTCCGTCGGTGTATACAATACCACCTCCTGCGTAGTTCTGTCCTATATTTGGTGCCGGTAAAGTTGCTACTCCAGTTTCAGTAACAGACTCGGACATTACTTCTTCTTGAGGTGCTACCATTGAAGCTTGCATATTGCTTGTTAAAGCACCTAGTCCCATTTGAGGCTGTGCTTTAGCCACTATTTCTTCTGCAACAGTTTCGGTAGGCGCTGCTTCTTGTGCATACTTTTTACGCATTTCTTCTCTGCGTCCAAGTTCACCTAAAGCTAAATAAGTAGGTACATCTCCTGTAGGATTTTCTACATACCCTATTAATGCATTGTCAGGAACACCTTTAAGTCTATCTTGTATTTGAATAATATTCATGTTTTACCCAGTTAACTTATTATATAAACCTAGCCCAGCTAGTCCCATACCTGTAATTTGTGAGGCCATATTTGGAGCAGGTGCGTAATTGGTTACTGTGCTTCCTAATGCACTAGCGTTACCTCGTAAAATATTTGATTGAAACTCAAGCGCTCTTTTTTCTGCATCTTGATCTTCCATAAATTGTTGATATGCTATGTTTAGTTTTTCTTGATCTGCTAATTGTTGCTCTGCACCTGATGCACTTTGCGCTTGTATTCTTGTGAGATTAGCTTGTTGGTCAGCTGTAGCTAAGTCACCCATTTGTCCAGCTCCTCTTAACCCTGAAGCTATACCTGCTAAACCTAAATCTTTTTGTAGTCCCGCACCAAACTGTTCGCCTTGTTGTGTACGAGCACGTCGATCCATATCTGCTTTTAAATTTGCCTCTTCTGCTGACATACCCGCAGCTCTATCTCTTTGAAACTGTTCTTGGGCATTTCTATAAGAATCTTGTAACCCTTGAGCTTCAATTTTGTTTAACGTAGACATTAAATCAGCGTTAGCTTGACCTTCCATTAATGCTTGCCTACCGCCTCCAAATGTACCTCTACCGATAGCCCCCATTCCTCTTCCAGATTTTGCTATTTCTGCATCTGTACGGGCTTGTTTTTTTAGTATGTCGGTTACATTAGCTTGATAAGGACTCATGTATTCTGTAGCTGCTGCAGAATCAAACTTTCTTGGATCACTTACACTCAATCTATCTAAATCACTAGGAGTAAATGCTAGTCCTCTCGCTATTCCTGTTGCTGCAGTATCTGCACCTAGATTAGTCAGAGTTTCTGTATCCGTAATAGCTTCAGTAAATTCACCGCGAGGTCCTAATCCTCTTACTTCGCCTTGAGCTGCTATTTGATCGGAAGTAAAATCAGCTACCCTATCGCCTGTATAGGGGTCTGGAGTTTTAACACCTATAACATTTCCAGAAGCATCTGTTTCATAGGTTTCTTTACCAGACCTTTTTAATAACTCTTCGTAAAAAGGTTTAGCATACTCAGGTAAGTTTGAAGACGTAGAAGTAGTTTTTGTAGGGCCACCTCCTCCTCCTCCTTTACCTTTAAATTCTACAAGTCCTGTACGAGGATTAATAGTGCCAGCACCCCCGTGCGCTTTTAAAAGAGCCACTTCTGTAGTATTAACATGGGCTAACGCAGTATCTCCGCCATCGCCCATTGCTGCAATGTCCGCATATAGATGCTTGATAAGCCAAACTTTTAATCTATTAGGTATTAATTTTAACAACATTTATATTACTCCACTGGTAATTCGTAAAATACAAACTTTTTTTCGTATCCATGATCTTGCCACATTTTTTCCCAACCTGGTCTGCCATATGATTCCATCTTGCTACATCCTAGTTCTTTAGCAAACTTTTGTAGTTTAGGAAACCCATCAGGCAACCATTCTTTAAATCTTCTACCGCCTACAAAATGTAATGCCAATACTTTTATTTGAGGATATGTTATAACTTCAGTAACCCAAAACCCGTGAATTGTTTCTTTATCAAATGCAATCCATAATTGTTGGTCTTTAGTAAGTAGCTCTTTAAGCATATCTTCTGCAGTGAATCGACCGTATGTATATACAGCGCACCGTTCGGCAAATCTTTTAATTCTCTCCCAAACTACAGGAATATGTTCTCTAGGAACAAGCGTTGTTTTCATTAACTAGGCATAAACCTTTCGGGATTAATTTGTTTCCCTTGTTTTTCATTTCCTGTTCTAGCTTTTCTTACTTTATCCATCATACTATATAGTTTTTTAGATCCTGCATCAGATGAGCCATTACCTAAATGACTAACTACATCAGCAGGTAATACAAACTCACCTTGAGAAAGCGCTGCTTTTTGTGAACCATCTATCATAGCAGGTACGTCATCACTCATACCATCGCCTGCTACGCCACCACCATTTAAATATCCACCAACTGCCATTTCCCTGCGTCTACTTGCAGATTCAGGGCTGCTACCAGGTCGCGCAGGTCCAAGATCTAAAAAGGGAGTTGGGTCTAAACCTAATTCAGCAGCTGCGTTAGCTGGATGAACACCCATAGAAACCATGTGGTCAAAAGAACCCATTGGATGACCTGGCATTACACTCGCAATACCGGTTGGCATAGGACTTGGCATAGCGCCAGCTACAGGAGCCCCAGAGGGAAGACCTGCACCGGTTACACCAGAAGGACTGACACCCACATCACCACCTTCAGCATAACCTCTTCTCAAACGTTTTTCTCTAAGTAGTCCTTCCATTCTTTCTTTAGATTCTTTTTCTCCTACTATTGAACCAGGAGGAGGAGCAGGTATAGGAGTAGGACTAGACATTTGCATTTGCAAGTTATTTAAAGCGTCCATCATAGCAGGACTAACTCCCCCAGCACCGCCACCAGGACTAACAGTACCTCCCCCTCCGTATAGTCTTAGACCTGAATCTTTTTCTAAAGCGGCTTTTATGCCGGTATCCATGTTTAAATTTAATTGACTGTTAGGGTCATACACGTCTTCAGTTTCTTCAAAACTTTCATATTCAGGCTCCATAGCCGATAATATTGGAGGTGCGGCAGTCATAGCTAATTTACCATAACCTGCTGCTGTACTTCCGCCACCTAAATTATTTACAAATGCACTTGGATCATTAAGAGATGCTTGAAATCCTTGAGAAATAGTAGGAGAAGCCCCAATACCTCCGCCAATGCCAGTAGTAGGATCAAATCCTCCTCTAGCTGACCCAATTGCATTCGTTGTCGTATTTAATCCTTGACCTGTAAATTGACCTGCTCCTGGAAGAGTTGAAGCTGTTGAAACATTTGAAGCTAAAGCAGGAGAGCCAGCAAACGAACCAGGAGCCGCTGTTGGAGCAGTTGCATTAAGTGCAGTTGCATCCATTGCTCCTCGTAAACCGCCGCCGCCATATCCTCCAAAACCGCCGCTAACAGCTCCCATTAATGGGTCATCTCCTGTTAACGCAGCTATCCCTGCTCCTGTCAAAGCTCCTGCGGCAACGCCCGAACCAAGCATGCCTCCCAAAGCTGCCGTTCCAAAACCAGGAAACATTGCTCCTGCTGCTATTGGTGCTAGTGCTCCTAATGCTCTTCCCATAATCTTGTCCTATATATTAAGTTGTATAATATCATGTAATGTGTTAGTTATAAACCGTTTTATACGGCTTCTGCCCCTGATATAGTTATAGAAAGTCTAGTCGCATCTGACACTACTTGTATGGTATCTCCGGGGTCAGTTATCTGCAATCCAGACCAATGTAAATACTCTTGTTTAGCTATAGAGTACTCATCAATAAGTACGTTCCCAAACGTTGCACTACCGCCTGCTTCTACAACATGGATACTAATTATACCTGCAGCCCCTGATGCACCGCTGTGATTAGTCACCATAATGTCTTTTATGTATGTTCTTGTGTTAGCAGGGGTCTCGTACACAATAGCCATAGTAGCCGTAACATTTGACCTCGCTAGTTTTTTACCTGTTAAATTTTGAAATTCTCCAGCCATTATATCCCCATCCAATGCATAACATTGCTTGTGTGTAAGTTAGTTACCTCATCTAAATGTGCTTTATCTAGTTGAGCGAAGTACAATCGCAGTTGATTTTGAAACTGATTCTGTTGATCTTCACTATATTCTAATAAAGGTAAAACTAAATTAGGTGCTTTGGGTTGTACAATATGCGCCATATTATCCTCTTAATCCGTCTGGTCTAGCATCTACACGAGAATCACCTAACTGCCATTGAGTCCCTACAGTATTTGAAGATATTTTAAAACTCATTTGACGCCCTCGAGCTCTTATAAATACTTGGTTAGTATACTGATCTATTGTTGAAGAACTTGTAACTATGTCTCTTGTTAGTGTAGCACCTGCAACATCCGTTACTGAGGTAGCAGCTCCAGGAAACTTAGTTACTGCTACTGACATGTCGACTTGAGGTACAAGCGGTGCACCCGTTACTGGGTTTTCTGTTTGTGATGTACTAAAGTCTATATCAGGTATTACACGTTTGGTTAACATAAAAAACTCACCTTCATTTATATCCATAAATGCAGACTCAATAAAAGAGTTGATTGCTAACGGTGCTGCATTTAAAGGCTGCCCATCGTTTGGTCCATTCTCATGTGAGTATATATACCCCCCAGAGGTAGCTAGTGGGAAAGTATTAATACCTGCATCTACCCACGTAGTTCTATTAAGCTGACCATAATACCAAATGTCATCACGATAATTATAGACTATATATCGGTCAATACTTGTTGATTCTCCAGAAGGGTAAAACCATATGACTTCGTTAAATTCTTTGTTAGTGCCGCCGTATATAAGCTGTGATTGCCCTCGGTTAATGTCGCTAAATATATATCTTAA
>Ga0207896_1000084_pt1 | contig 20694 bp, 24 predicted proteins | sample LinPmetageLP36_FD_184049 | JGI IMG/M metagenome (GOLD analysis project Ga0207896, IMG submission 184049) | Marine viral communities from the Pacific Ocean - LP-36 (SPAdes) | ecosystem: Environmental > Aquatic > Marine > Oceanic | place: Pacific Ocean | collected 2010-06-15 | reverse complement strand
TCTTGAGGATTGAAAGACATTCGAGGTGAAGTAGCAACAGGAGAATCACCTGTATCAATTACGGAAGAAGTACCCCACGTGAGTGTCGTTCCGCTAACGGAAAAAGCCGCAGCTCTAGCCCCATAAGTACTTCCATTAGTGCCGTACCAGCATCCAGCCCCTACACCCGCTGTTGTTTGTGAAAAGTGAATAGGAGATAAATAAACTAAATTAGACGAATCACTATCTGGCGTAACTTGTGTAGCTCCAATAGTCCAAGTATCACCGGACAATGTACCCGCGCCTGATTTACTTTCGGTATCTGTGCTGCCGTAATATTGCCAAACAAAACTGCCAGTAACATTGTTATCAAAAGATATATTGGGCATGAATCCATTGTTGCTAGAAGAAAGAACAGAAATAGTTCCGTAAGCAATTGAAGCTCCGCTTACTGTGCCTCTACAAACATAAACATATTGGTTGCCATGAGTTCGCCAGATAACGGCAAGCTCATCATTGACTCCTTTATTCCACGCTATACCACACCCCTCATGCGCAGATGCTGCTAATAAATTAGTAGCTCCCTGTGATATAGAATTACCTGTAACGGTTCCAATATAGACGTAAATATTATTTGCTGAACTACCATCATCTTTGTAGATGGCTGCATACTCTCCAGCTTGGTTAGGGTTCCATGCCAGAGTAGGTGCAAGCCCTTGGGATGTTGCCGTCCTAACCCTTACTTCTGTCCCCACGGTTGCTGAGGTTCCGCTTACCGTCCCTGCTATATCCCAAGTGCTACCACTTCTACCGTAATGAATGACAAAAGAATTTGTGGTGTTTGGGTCAAAAGCAACCGTGTGGTATTCGTTTGCAAGATTAGTAGAATCAAAAACAACCGAAGTGTTCCAAGTAATCGTAGTGCCTGAAACAGTGCCTACGGACAATCTGCCATATTCATCTGCCCCTTCGTTATTGCGCCATGTACAAATAGCTTTCCCTGAAACAGGGTCATAAGCGATAGCTGCATATTTATTCTCGGTTCCGAGTATCTCCGCTTTTGCTCCTTCTGGAATAGCTCTAGTTGTAGTGGTTTCCGATATAGGGCTAACCGTACCTGCGCTGTTTAAGATCACAGGCGCTTTGCTGGTAATGTTTGCCGTGGCTACCGCTTCAATGGTCTTGCCTGAAGCACCTGCTGGGAGTAAGTCGGAAAGATTGCTCACGATTGGTACTCCAGGTTAATTGAGGTCGCTGACATGGCGCGGCCTATCTTGACCGCAGGGCTGGTAGAAACAGTGCTTATAGTTCCGTCTGCCTGACAATAATAATCTGTGCCGGCAGTTAAAGAACTGACGTTGGTAGAAATACCGCCTTTTATCGTCACATTACCGCTCTCAGTACTGGAAATAGCCGCATCCGCTATACCAATAAACCTTGCCACATTGGAGTTTACGGCTGTGACTTCTTTAACTTTTCCAGAGGTTTCCAACGAAACGGCATCACCTGAGCTTATTGCGCCATCAGCAACAAAGCTAACTTGTTTGCCCGCGCCCGCAGGGAATAGATCGGAAAGATTTGTCATCCGGTGTAGTCCTTAATGTTGATTTGGGTGGCTGTTATGGCTTCACCAATAAGCTGCGCGGGGGAGGCACTAGCTGTGGTTATCGTGCCATCACTTTGAACGTAGTAGTCAGAGCCAATTGTAAGGCTTGTCTGCACTTCGTTCCTACTACCCCACGTATTGATCGTTCCGGTAGCTGTATTCAGAATGGCCGCTGAAGCTATGCCTAACAGATTGGTTGCGGTGAGGTTGGTTACTTCGTCTTGTCCCATTGTTATAACGGCAGCGTTACCCTTCCCTGTACTCATCTGATATGCCGTGACAAACTTGTTGTTGGTGGTGTCGTAGGCCAAAGTAGTATTGTACGGCGCTGATGTGGATTGATACACAATAGTAGACCCAAAAGAAATGGAAGTTCCACTTACCGTTCCCGCTATAGCTGTTCCGGGGTCATTGGCAACGGATGCATTTCTATAGACAACAAGGTGGTTCCCCGTGTCTGGATCATAACCGCTAGTTAGGCTGTCGGTATCCCCGTCATTATTAAACTTAACCGCTGTCCCAAAGGAAGGGGTGGTTCCTGATATGGTCGCAACAACAGCATAGCCTTTCTTAGAGTCAGTCAAGTTAGAGTAAACAATCACTGATTTATTCGCAACAGAATCATACGTTACGCCCAGCATAGGCGTGGGGTCATTGTAAACGCTCGCACTGAGAAAGGTAACAGCCGACCCAAAGGCAGGCGTTGTTCCAGTAACAGTGATAACTACGGATGAACCGTAGTTACTGTTCAAGTTATCCCTCCACGCAACAAAGAATTTATTAACAGTAGAATCATAGCAAGCGGTGGGATTGAACGAGTAATTAAATCCAGAGGAGACTATAGCGCCATACGATATGGCTGTTCCGCTTACCGTACCTACAATGGCCTTCATTCTTCCAGTATCGGCAGAGTCTACATAACAAATAAGCACTTGGCCGTTACCAAACGTACAATTAATTTCTGTTGTAGCTCCTGTTTCAAACACTACAGGAGTTCCCCACGAGGTAGTTGTTCCTGAAACCGTGCCTACAACCGCCGTCCCCCTATTTGAGTTACCTTCATCCCGATAAGCAACAACAATTTTATTGTTTGTAGAATCAAAAGCCATTGATGTTATATCTCCCACCGCCCCAGAGCTGTACACAACAGGCGACCCCCATGAGGTAGTTGTGCCACTTACCGTACCGACAATACAGCCTCCGTAATAAGCTGGAGACTGAAAGCCTCCTGCGTAGGAGACAACAACTTTGTTATTAGAAGAATCGTAGGCCATAGACAGGCAGGGGGTGTCAGCGTTGGCATGAAACTCAACTGGAGTTCCTGCGGCAAAAGTTACTGCGGGAGATGTTTGCGTAACCTGAGTAGCAGTCCCTGTACTGTTAAGGATGACAGGCTTGCCCGAAGCAATATTGCCAGAGGCAACAAAGTCGGTATTGTTCTGACCGCCTCCTGCGGGGATCAGCTCGGAAAGATTGCTCATTACACACTCCAGCCAATAGTTCCGTTGATGTAGGTCATGGTGATTTCTGCAAAGTTTTTATCGAACACCAGATCAGTAGCAGAGCTTGCGATGTTAGAACTATTACGCCCTACGGTAAAAGTAGTGGTAGCTGCTGCGCCTGTGCCGTCTTTAATAGTTACCGTGTTACCTGCACTTGGTGAGGAAGGTAAAGTAATAGTAATACTTCCGGCTGTAACGGTAACAAACTCGCCTACTGCTGCTGTGTAGTTTCCGCCTTTGAGAATTGGCAATGCGTTAGCTGAAAGACTTGCTCTAGCCGTAGCTGCCGTAGTCCCGTTAGTTCCGCCGTTAGCTAAAGGCAGCGTTCCGGTGACGTTGGAAGTTAAATTAACAAAAGTTGTTGCTGTTGATCCTGTACCACCGTTAGCTACAGGTAGTGTTCCTGTGACCTGAGAGGTTAAGTTGACCCCCGTCAAAGCACCACCAAGCGTCAGGTTACCAGAGCTTGTGACTGTGCCAGTAAGTGTTATTCCGTTTACCGTACCTGTACCGCCGACCGAGGTAACTGTGCCTGCCCCAGCTTCTGTTGGATTAGCATTAATTACCGCAGCGCCTGCTCCTACACCATCCGTAACAACCATGACCTTAGAGCCGTTGGCAATATTAACCGTAGCGCCCGAACCTTGCTTGATCGTGATGATCTGACTGCCTGTAGTAGAATTCTCAATCAGCCATACTTTAGAGACCGTGTTAGGCCCAAGCGTTACCTCGCGTGTTGCCGTAAGAGAACCTGCCGAGGTAATCTTTAAATAGAATCCACGAGTGGCATCTGCCGTAGCGTCAGGCATGGTAAAGGTTTGGTTAGCATCACTAGACATCTGCTTAGTGCCGTAGCTAAAACCATCAGTAATCAGCTCCAGATTAGTGTTAGTACTGGTTCCCCAGGTTCCACTCTCATCACCCGTGGCGATCTCTTTTAGTCTTAAATTGTTTACATAAGTTGCCATATTTTAGTCCTATGCTGCTGCGTCTATTTCAACCCAGTTAGGGGTTTGTGAATCTGAGACAGTCACCCAATTAGGTGTCTGTGCGTCTGGAACAACTGTCCAACCCGCTATTAATACTGTGCCTACTGCGCCTGTTCCAACAACCCCTACAGGGGTAATATTCGAGCTTCTTGTGTTTGTTACGTTTCCTACTGCGCCCGTGCCTACTGTTGTGCCAACAGTATATGCCACTTCCGGTACAACTGTCCCTACACTTCCAGTGCATACAACGCCCGTAACGGCGACGTTCCTAGCATAAGCTGGGGTTACTGTGCCAATAGCCCCTGTGCCTATTACTCCGGTAACACTTACTACAGTACCCACACTAAAAGTAACTGTGCCTACTGCCCCAGTAGCTGCAACACCGTTGGGAACAACTGAATCGCTGGTGTTAGTACTAACACCGTTTATTTGGCCTACGCCTTGTACACCAGTAATCGCAAAGCTTGCAACAATCCCAACTGTGCCAATTTCCCCCGTTCCGGCTACCCCGGTAGGAGTGATCTGTCCTGTGTAGTCAAGGGTTACTGTGCCTATAGCTCCAGTTCCAACTACTCCTGTGGGAATGGTGATATTCCCGTACTGCAGTGTTACTGTGCCAATAGCGCCAGTGCCTACCGCTGAAACGCCGTTATCGCCCCACGCTCCTTCGCCCCACCCGCGAGCGCCCCAGACAGCGTCAAGGTCTACAGTCTTGGTGGCCTCGCCACCCCACTTGTTGAAGCCCCACGGGCGTTCACCCCACGCGCTGCTCACAGTTAGCCCCTGTTAAGCGATGCGTATAATAGCTGTAGCTGCCGCCGCCGCTGGGAATTGAATCTGGAAATCACCTGAAGATACTGTCTGGTCACCGCCAAAGCTCAACACAGCACACGCAGAATTAGAATCTCCAGTGTCGTAAATCAAACCACCGCAAGTGGTGAAGCTAGAGGACCCCCACGTTTCGTTGGCGAAATCTAAAATTCCTGTAGTGCCATCAGCAGTGGGGGTAATAGACGTTAGCAACTCGCCCGGTCTGGAGTACCCTGTGGCACTAGGTAACTCGTCACTACCCATCTGAGAATAGTTAGTAGTCGCAGCGCCATATGTTCCGCTTCCTGAAGCCACAGCCGTAAAAAGAGCCATCCTGAACCGAGTACTTCCCGCAGTGAAGTTATGTAGACCTTTGAAAAGTTCTACCTTGAACGATGTCGGCATTGCCGTTGCAATTGTAATAGCCATGATTTAAGCCTCTAATAGTTTTACTAATTCTGGATGTCCTGCATCCAGAAAACGGTTGGTTAATGTAGTGTTATGTGAAGCCACAGCTTGACGCAAGTAGCTGACCAGAACACCTCTGATTTCTGTCCTGAAGGCTTCTGCTTGGGCTTGTATGACAGGATGCGAGTTGTTACCGATAGAGATAATTTGATCCAACGCTTGCTCCGCTATCTCTTCAGGGGTAAAACCCCGTCCCGACATAGTGCCTACTTTTACCATGCCTACTTCCATCGAGCCTGCTGTGCTTATCATGGTCCTGGGGACTCCGATTTAAGGGGTATTCTAATGATACCATCTCTGTACTCGTCTCTTCTGCGACGACCCTGTTGTTCAATTCCAAGCCCTTGAATAGCCTGCTTATAACTTGCTTCAAAGAACTGGAGCATTTCTGTTGGACCTTTCGTGTAGCTGTACGCTTGGACTAGGCAAGCATATAGCAACGCCTCTGGGGAATTAGTGCTTACCCACGTTGTGGTGTTTGTTGCAGACAGTTGCGCCGGTCTTGTTATGTAGCCAATTTGCATAGCAATATTAGCATTAGGTGTCGGCGCTAAATAGAAAGTGTTTTCATCCCACACCGAGTAATACTTTGGTACACCTTCGACGCTATAGTCGGGCCAATATTCCTTCAAAAAAGACGTGTCCCTAAATTCAAGAAAAGTCTGAACGCCCCCTATCGTTGTCATTAAATAACGATGCGTCAGAATAGTGCTGGGTGCTGTTAAGAAACGATTGCCCTTTGTGGACGTGCCAGTTGCTTCGATCCTAAATACATCAAGGTCTATGTCGCGCAGGATGCGGTTTTCCGCCATCGTGATAAACGTATTAATTACTGAATTGGTAAACACGTTAGCGTCTACTTCAGTGTAATTCCGTATATTTGTAACTAGCTCGTCATATGTCATTTAATCTACCAAGCTCACTTACGGCGTATTGGCTTGTCCACCCATGCCTGAATGAACCGTACAGTAATAATAAAGTGTAGGCGCGCCTGTAGCCACCACTATCTGTGTATAGGCTCCTGCATTGCCGGGTATGCCATTCGTGGTCACGCCTGTTGTATATTCTGATCCTCCCGAATGCGTTCCATCGGACGTAATAGAAAGACGCAACGGATGGCCTCCATTAGTTCCTGCCGACTGGTCAAACTTATAGGTGGACCCTTCGTTTAAAGTCAGAGTTGCTTGCTGCACACCGTCCACATAATATTTATTGCCTGAACCAGTATTAACTACCGTAACGGTTAATGTTGTAGTAGTAGGAAGAATTATTGTAACTGTCCCCACAGAGCCAACACCCTCTACTGGGCGTTGTGCAGGGAAGGGCTGCATGTTTGTTGTTCCTGACGTGTAGTTTCCACTGCCTATACTATTAAACGCTGCATCGCCGGGTAAACCCAAGAAAACTACCACAGGCTCTACTCTATCTGTTCTAGGGTCCCGAAGAGCTATTGCATCGCCTCGATAAGTCAAAGGCTCTATCTGCGGAGACTTGGGTTCGTAGTCTTCTGGACAGACCATGAAGCCCTTCCAGTTCTTTCGCAGTGTCTGGTAGGGGTATTGGAATCCGCAGTAATCGCAGATTGCAATTGAATACTTACCCGTAGCGTAAGTCACCTTAGCTCACGCTCGGAACAAAATGGACGCTTGCTGTGTCCCTGTCTTCGTTCGCTGCACGAAGAAAATCCTCTTCGTAAATAGCTTTTAATCCGGTTGTGCGATCTGCCGCAAACTTCAAAGAAAGCATATACGCCAAGCCAGAAGCTAAACAAGGAAGGAATCTGAAATTTACATCAGCGGTGTTAGTGTAAGCGCCCGCGTCTTGTATGCGTCGAATTCGGTAGTAGACAAGCGTGTAGGCTTTATCTGCAGCAGGCCAAAGAAAGATAGTAGGCGTTATAGTTCGCTGGACATAGTATTGAGTTGGCCTAGCCTCGGTAAGCTTGTTCGGTACGTTTAAATACTCGGAACGGCTTATTCTCGAAATACTTACATCTTGCTGCTGGCCGTTTATAGTATTCCTAATTACAGCAGACAAAACATTAACGGTATCAGCGCCAGGCAAAACTTCTTTAGTGCCTTTCGCAAGGACAGAAGTAGCTTGCTCGATGGTCCACAGGTTTAACCCTCTATTGGCCCAGTCTAGAAACAACAGATTCAAAGAGCGCGTGGCGGATGTTAGCTGATAACCTGCCGTCATCTGCATCCCGCATCGCTCAAAGGCTTCCTCAACAATCTCGTCTATAGCAAGATTGAAGTCTGTTGTGCTCGATGTAGCCATTATTTCTTCTTTTTCTTAACAGAGCCGCCCTTTGCTCTGCCAGTAGCGGCTCTTCTTTGCGCTGCCAGTCCGGCTCTTGCCCCAGACTTCTCCGCAGAAACAGAAGGCATCGGGCCGCGACCCCGAAGAGATGGGGCACCTGGGGCACCTTGCTTGGGCATAGCAGCTACTCGCTTGTTAATTCCTGAATTCATGCGTCCCAAGGAAGCGTTGATGCCAGCATCAATTCCGCCACCCATGTTCTTTTTAACAGGTTCCTTAACATCTCCACCCTTAGCGTACATAGGGATGCCTGTTGTTTTACTTCTGGTTTTCATCACTTTATTTCTGGGACCGCTTCTTACTGCCCCTCCGCCTCTGGTGGCGGCTCCCATTCCACGTCCTGCCATGTTACTTACTCCTTTTAGGTCCTGCTTTATGAGCTGAGTCTTTCATAATTCTGCCATCTGGCATTCGATGGGAGCCCTTCTTAATTATCCCGCCTATCCTTTTTGCTACAGGCTTAACGGGCTTGGCGGTTTTAGCCGACTTTTTAAACGCGGCTGCTGTAGGTGCGCCTTTTGCCCCTACCTTTCGCATTTTTTCTTTTGATCCCGCTGCTATGCGTGCCTTTTTGGCCGCAATATTAGCGTATAAACCTCTTTTAGCTACCATTTTTTACAGCTCCAGTATCGTGCCGAAAACTTATCTTTGGCTGTGTCGCAATTATGCCGTGCTCTAAAACTGGCACGCCTAGCTGGGATGGCTTTTTTGATTTTCATATCAGGATCACCAAACCTTACCAGCTTAACGTCGTCACCTTTCTTAGCTAAAACTGCAAACTTCTTGTTACCGCCGGAAGTCCTTTTTGGCTTGTTGTAACCAGAGAAGGACTCCCCTCGGTAGCTAACCCGCCCAGAGGGCGTTCGCTTTACAGTTTTGGTCGTCGCCACTAAGCAGCCGCTCCACCTTCAAACATCAGCGTCACGTCTGTGACTGAAGTTGCCGGCGTTAAGGATACAATATCTATAAATATCCCTGCACTGAACAAAATCCCAGCGTCTGGAACATCAATACTCATGCCGCCTGCCGGTTTAGGTGCTCCAATAGTCCAAAGCACAGGCGCTGACACGTCTGCACCATTTCTAAGGTTAATGGTTCCTTGCGTGTTGGAGCTACCGTCTCCCAGTAAATTGAGAAAGTACACCCCCATTAATCTAGTCCGTCCTGAGACTCCGGCACTTGAAGCTTGCTTTGTTACTATCGATATATTACTCGCACTCATTTTTAGTCTCCTTTAAAAAGACTACTCTGAGTCTTCGGCAGCAGCTTCTTCAACTACTTCTTCAACAACTTCTTCTGCGGGGGCTTCTGCTCCACCTACAGGTATTCCAAATATTTTATCAGACATAATAATCTCCTAAGTCTTTGATTAAGTTAAACTTTAGCTAAAAGGCGTTACAGTAGTACCTGATCCTACGCCTACCATCTCGACAAACCATCTGTCTTCGGCTACAGAAGTAAACGTGACAACTGTGTCAACTATTCCACCCTTGGTAGTTCCGTTTAATGTGACATTTACATCACTGAAATCAGCAGCCGTAGTAAAGCCTGTGACCGCGCCTGCCGCGCCCATAATTAGAGCTGTGCCAGTAAGTTTATCGTCACCTTGACAACTAATAACAAGATCATTGGCTATAGTGTTTCCAAAAAATATTTTAATTACCGCACCAAAGTTGTTGTTTTGATCAGGACTTGTAGGGTCCGCTGGGGCAGCGTCTCTAACAAGAGGCAGAGTTAAAGTGCTTGCCCCACCCGCAAGGTCAAAGCCTGTTATGTTCATTTTGCCTGCATTACCGACAACAGTTATGCCCGTCGAAAAATCATGACTGGGTTCAACAGCCAAAGTTTGGCCGGCAACTAGGGTAACTTGGTTGTTAACACCCGCGCTGATAAATCCAGCTAACGAGCGGACGGGACCTGAGAATGTGGTTCTAGCCATTTTGAATTCCTCACATGCGAGTAATGGGGTGCTCTGTCTGCATGTCGTCAGCCGGGACTGTCAGAAGCACCGGATGATTCCCGGAATACTTTTAGTATATACCAGTTATTTGCAGGATGCACAAAAAAGGACCCGCCGAAACGGGCCAAATTACAAGAGGAAGAGAGTTCAGCGTAGTCTTATTTGAGGCATAAAAAAAGACCCCGAAGGGTCTTTTTTATTACCTAGACTCTTTTTATGGAGTACCAGGTGATCCAAATATACCGCGTGGATCACTAAAGCCAAAGCTATAGCGCTCACGAGCCTTATATCGGACGTTGCCTGTGTTGAACTCGCCTTCAAAGCCAGTTGACATAGACACACGGTTGAACATCTTCATTCCGTTTGGCGCATCAGTAATGATGAACCAAGCGTCAGGGTCAGTCAGATAGTGATTGACTGTGTAGCCCTGTGGAACCATGCCCATATTGCGGACGGCGTTGATGTCATTATCTGCTGTACCTACACGCAGAGTAGACTTCAAGATGCGGTCTGCTACGAACTGAAGTTCTTTAGGGATTATCAGCTTGTTGCCTTGAACAGCAATTTTTAATCCACGCTCATCTGTGAAAGCTGAGATGTCGATTAACGCTTGCTCAAGAGAAGTCTCTGTAAGATCCGCCGACACAGTTAACTCATTCTTCAGGTTTGGACCATTCAGAGTAGGGTGAGTCAGTGAACATAGAGGCTGTCCGTCTCCGCCAAGAGATGTAGTGAACGCGCCGTTTAGAATGGCCGCCCCTTTGATCTGCTTAGTAGTCGCCATTGAACGTGCAAGGGCTTTTGTGTACCTAGCCGACAGCTTGTCATACAAGTTGTCTTCGATAGCTTCTTCCGTTAAGGAAAAGGCTAATGCTACGGTCTCATTGGTGTAACGCGCCGTGTAGACTTCTTGCGCTTGGTCGTATGCTACGCCAGCACCTTCAGCCTTAGTAGGAGCTTCGCCAAAACCAGAAAGCATGACCTCTTCTTCAAATGCGCGATCCGAAGACTCGACATCGTAGATTTCAGTGTGCTCTTGATCGTATGTGTTGTACTCAAGACCGAACAAAGCGTTCAGACCCGGCTCCAACTCTTTTACTAATTGGGCTCTTGAAATAGCCATTTGCTAATCTCCTTATTGACCCGCAACGCCGGCTGAACCGTACAGATGCTCGTTAATTTTAACCACCACAACAGCGTTGGCCCCTACTTCATTGTTCGGCACGTCCCAAAGACCAATAATCTTGAGATTAAGCGCCGCAGTTGTAGCTATAGTACTTGTATCAAGCTCATTGGCCGATAAGCCAGTCACTGTGTTACCTGTACCTATAACAATATCTGCATTTTTGCCGTAATTAGTTACAGCGGAAGTGCCATCGTTCTGGAGAATAAACATCTGACTAGGATCGTCAAGTACATCAGCGACAATCTTGCCTTGAGTGATGTTAATACTACCAGGGTAGTAGTTAATAAAAGTAGGCTTCTGCGTTGTAGGGTCATTGTAAAAACAACCGTTAAACACGCCTACCGCCGCTGTGTGAGCAGCCGGGTTAAACTGTAGAATGTAACCGTCTTTCAAAGTGACTAGGTCACCTTGGAAAATAGCACCTGCTTGATTGTCCGCTATCTCGTAACCGTACTGCTTCTGTGCTCCAGTACCGGATAAGTTACCAAGCGGACGTAGCCCAAAGGCTTTGTCGTTATTAGCCATGATTAATGTCCTTTAAATTAAGTTATTCGGTGTCCGAACGTGGACCGCCGAGGCTCACTTTAGACTGACGTTCTGGATTATTGATTTTCATAGACGATCCTGTGTTCGTCTTCAATAAGTCATTGTCAGCCGCTCTAATTTGATCATGAGTTCTCTTGTCGTAATATGCACGACGCTCCGCAGCAGTCTCTTCGGGTATCCTAGCCAGCAACATTCCGCCAACGCTAATCACGCCTGCATGTTTGCCGTCGTCCTGGACACCAGAATCAAAGTCGGGATGTTCGTCCGCACGCACCAGTTCATACCCCTCACGGAGTTTGGCTGCTACATTGCTGCGGTCGTCTGTCCCACCAGATTCTGCTCTGATCCACCGTTGATTGTAGCCCGGAGGAGGAGGTGGAGCATCTAAACGTGAAGGCGGAGCCCAAGCTTTGCGACGCGCAGATTTTTCTCGTGAATCACTCTCACGAGTGCTGCGTTTAAGTTTTGGCACAGTAGTAGCTTCGGTCATAGTCTAATCCTTTACGTGTTTCGCATATTCTTCAAGTGGAACCCCAATTCTTTTTGCAATAGCAACTTGACTGGGAGTCAACCTTACAGTGCGGCGTGCTGTGTTGTTAACGCCCGAAGATCGGGTTGCAGGTGCTACCGGCTGCACGGAGCGGCGTGACCTGTTGTTAGTTGGCGTACCTTCAAATTCATTAGGAAAAATGTCCTTGATACGACGGTCTATCTCATGATAGTACTCATCCGTAGTAGGGTCAAACCCTTCTTTTTGAACAAGGTCTATATGAATGCCTCTAACCGCGTGGGTCATAACGGTGTTCTGTCCAAACCACTCATTACTTTCAGCCCACTCTTCCGCCTTAATATCCGGCTCTGGCGCACGAGGTGCAGGAGCGGCTTGTTGCGGTTGAGCTGCAGCGGGAGCGGGAGCCGGGGCTTGTGCCCGACGAGCTGTTGTGTCTTGAATCCTCTGCTGTTCCATCATGGCAGACGTTAACCGTTGTTGCGCCTCGGTCTCCGTATCAATGTCACCCTCTTCTCTTGCCTTTTTTATAACTTGTTTTAACGCTAAGGTATGAGAACTGACACGACCCTGAGCTTCTTGCAGGCGCTCGCCATCAGTTTTTTGGAAGCGCTCTTCAAGCACTTGGTTCTGCTGCTGCACATTTTTAGCAAACTCCAACGCTGCTTCTTCGCGTCGTTGTGTCTCGCGCAAACGTGCGGTCAGCTTATCAATGCGCTTTTTAACTTTACCTGAATAGTTCTCAAGTTCTTCTGTTTCAGGAGAGCCTACTCTTTTCTTCTCTTTCTTAGTCTCCTCAACAACTATCTCTTCTTGGTCCGCCACTTTTGCATCAGTGCCGTCCTCGTTCATCTCAACAGTGGTCTCTTCTTGCTCGTCTTCGCCCACGTCAAAATCCATCTCTTGATTCAGTAGTTCAGCCATCGTTCAATCCCTCCTTACATGTGTAGAATATCTTCAGGGTCATTTACTAGCCCCAAAACTTCATCATCATTTAATAAACGAATCTCGCCGCCATCTATTTGAATTCGAGAACCTGCGTACTTTCCAAATATGACCCACTGACCGGGACTGCACCACGGTCCTTCTGGGAACTTAGATTCGTCCGCATAAGCTAGCGCGCCCACTTTAAGCACATAGCCAACATTAGTGGCTAATTGCGTTCTTTGGCGAGTCTCATCCGCAAGCACGATTCCACCTTTAGTGGTTTTTGCACCACGGTAAGGAAGAATGGCAATGCGCCAGCCTGTGGGTTGGGGGATAAGGTCAAGGATAGATTTAGCTAGGCCCTCGTCGTGGACCTTGCCTTCTTCGGTGTACGCATCATCAAGAGTAGTTTTCTTAGGAGCACTATCTTCCAATAGCTTGTTCTTCTCCCACTTCTCTTCCAACGGTGTTAGTTTCTTTTCAGCTTCCATATGGTTCTCTCTGGTGGTTAAAAATCTTCTGAATGCTTATCCACTCGATCTCGGATAATTTGATCCACAAGCTTAATTCCTTCCAGACGGCCCATAAGAAAACGATAGCGCTCCATGTCTTTTATTGTGCCGTTAAGCACAATTGCCTCGGAGTCTATCTGTAATTTTCTAATATCTTTCAATACGCTTTCAGCGAATTCCAGCATGGTCGTTTTTCCATGAGAGCAGACGGTATCTAGCCACTGTCTGGGGGCTTGTGCTTAATAAATCTTTACGGGTCTATTCCCGTCACGCTTTTTTACTATTCTAGCAGGTTTCTTAGCCTTAATTGAACCACCCTTTGCTGCTTTTTTAGGCTTCGCAGTATTTAAGGCTATCGCAATAGCCTGCTTACGCGGCTTACCTGCAGCCATCTCTTTTTTAATGTTACTGGAGATGACTTTTTTACTAGAGCCTTTTTTTAAAGGCATTAGATCACCTCGTTAGCAGAGTCTTGTTGGCCCACATCCACGCTTGGCTAAACCGCATCCGCGAGACTGAACTGTCTTCATCTTTCCTGCGCTTTTCTTAACTGAGCCGCCTTTTGCCATGCGGTTCATCTGATTCTTTTCGTAATTCTTTTCGCGGTCTATCCTACTGTACTCGTCACGAGCATTGCGGCCTTCCGCGCCCTTGGCATAGGTCTTAGGCGCAATGCGATAGATTTCATCGTCTAAATTACGTAGTGTTTTCTTGTCACGAGCCATTGAGCCTCTCATGTCTATCTCCTAAAGTTTACTAGGTTGGTTGATTCTTTCACGGGCCACGTCTGCACGCAACTGTGCTATCTCTTGCTGCGACTGGATACGTGCCTCATTGCCCTGTGCATTCTGAGCAATCCTTGCTTGGTCTACCTGAACACCCTGTTCCTTTATAGCAATGTCCGCCTGGTCCTTAGCAGCACGTTGCTGAAGCTCTTGTGCTTTAAGCGCTATTACAGGGTCTTCTCCGCCGGCTTCCCCAGAGAGCTCCGCCTGTGTTCCTTTTAATTCCATCATGTATTCAGCTACTTTCACTGCAACCATTGCCTCGCGTTGCAAAGCGGAAACCATGTTGTCTGGATCTGAGCCGTAGTCTGCGAACAATGCAGCCTCCGTATCCTCTTCCGCTTTTAATCGGACATGCTGCAGTACATGCTTTTGCAATTCTGCTGCAGCAAGTGGATTAGACTGGATAAGTCCTGATAATCCCATAATCAAATGAGCTGCAATGTGGGCATCGTGCTGCTGTCCTGCAAAAGCCTTGAGTGACTTACCATCTGCAGCCTCCATATTCTCACTGGCGGGGTCTGTTGGCGCCTGATTCACCTGCACCTTTAGAATACCGTCGATATCGCGCACATTCATGGCCTGGTATACCCGATAATAGGCCTCGTACATGTTATGCATTTGTGGCGCGCTTTGGGCGAGCTGCAACTGTGTCTGGGCAAGCGTAATACGTTGCGCGGCAGAGAACACGTTGGGGTCTGCTACCGGAAGTACAGCGACCATATGGCAAAAATCGGACTTTTTTACACTTCTAGACGCGCCAGGCACGTCATATGGGTAATCATCAGGCAAATATGCCCCAAAACCCTTCGCTAACATCTCAAATTCTTGTGTCTGAGCGTAATAAAGACGCTTATGGATAGCAGACATGACAATAGATCCACGCTCAAGCAGTGCCATGGTAGTTCCTACCGCTGCCTGCTGGTTACCATCCCCTACTTGCATGTCTGCCGTGCTCGCTAACCGCTTACCCGCCTCCACAGCGAAGCCCATCAGGGTATATAACGTCTGAGAAGGCTCTTTATAGGGTAAAGGCATCAACGATGCCGTCAATTCAGCGCCCCCTGCGTCAATATCTCGCCACTCACCTGGTTGGATAGGCTGATCATCGTCAGCAATCCGTGCACCCTTAGCTTTAAAGCCCGCAGGAAGGTTGGATAACGTGCCCGCGTCAAGAAGTTGACGCAATGCCATAGTTGCTGTCTTAGATAGTCCACCAATCAGGTGAACAAAGCCTAGTCCGTAGGCTCCTGGCCCTTCAACTAGCACATAATGCACAAAAAACTCACGGCGAAGCTTTAATTCGTCTTCTTCAAGCCAGTTTCTACGAACTCCTACGACTTTTCCGCTGTCTTCCGCAATCGTAACGACATACGGTAGCTTAATTCCGGTCTCATTCTCTTCCTCGTCCATGTCTTCAAACCCGTAAAGGTTTAAATCCACACAGAATTCGAGCAAAAAGATTTCTTCAGGCTCACCGCTTTGCGAGACACCTACCGTCCGGTTGATTGCATCACGAATTTGATTGCCGCCACTAGGATCATTCTGTGGGTCTACCTCAACATCAAGGTATTCGCCTGCAAAAGCTCGCTTCTTAAACTCATTGGTATCCATAGCAATCCGCTGCGTAATACGCGGACACTCGGAAATAACGCTAGAACCGTTATAAGGTATATACAGATCATCAGGAAGGACTAAACGGCTTACCATGCGGCCTAGCTGCTCGTCATAGTAGACCTTCTTAAAAGTAGAGCCCCCGTAGCCTGTGTAAAACAACAGTTGGTCAAACTCAGGGGTGTATTCTTTCATCACCGTAGTGATCTGGTAGTTCATGAAATCTTGGACACGAGAGGCCTGTTGCGTCTTGTCCAGGGTCTCTTTTCCTAGAGTCTGTGTCCGAACGGGACCGCCTGCGGGCATTAGCTCTTTAAACGCTTGCGCCTGAAATTGGACAATAGATTCAGTAAGCATCGGATGAACCGTGCCCGCCGCGCCACGGAAAGGTCGTGTTCTGTCTTCAATTTTAAGTCCTAAGAGCTCTAGTCCGTTGGAATACATCTGTTCCCACTCACCGCGGGAAGACCTATCCGCCTCAAACAACGCCAATAGCTCGGAGGAGATCCTGGACAGCTCATTATCGTCTAACACTTCTGCCAGGTTGCTGTAAAAGTCAACGTCGTCATCTTCTGGGTTGATTTCGACAACCGCGCTACCGTCATCATCCAGGATGATTTCGATATCCGGTTCCATCTCGTCCGCCATCTCAATGATGCTAGTTACGGGAGGTAGGTTTACAACCTTATCTACTGGCATGTTTTTGTCCTATATGTATCTGGGGTTATTATACACACGTTCTATTGCTCCACCCTTCTTAAAGTATGTAGGAGGGGTGCCTTCAGGGGTTTTTATCAGATGTTCAGGGCTTTCGATTGGTCGTGTCTTGGCTTTTCTAGCCAAGACTAAGGGGCCTACTTGAATAACTTCTTCCGCGCTGGCTACAGGCATCCCATCTGACTTTCTATAAAAATAACTATGGCGGAACGGGTTCATTCCCACTTCTACCCAATCATCCGCATCTGGCGCTTTTCCACTAAGTATGTCTCTGGCTAGTTGCTCTACTTCTGCCGGGCTACGGTTTTCCCAGCTTCCGTTAATTCGAGCTATAGTGCCTTTGTTTGACTGGTCCGTAGCCATCCTCAATGCTTGTTCGGGTTTAGACGTAAAAGTGACATCCGTAAGTACCGCTGTTGGTGCATATCCCACAGCGTTTCCATTTTCAATTGTTCCGTCGTGTAGTGTTACAACCCACGTATCGTTGTCCTCGTAAGCAGAAACATCTAGCCTAGAAGAAATCCTAGTGCCATTAGGGACCTCTAAGTTTTCACCCACAATGCCTGCGGATTTAAGCTCATTCTTACCTAAAGCCATAGCTATGACTTCGTTTGTAGGGACTTTTTGTAGCTCCCCTAGCGGTGTTATAGGTTGAAATTCTTCCACAACTTTTAGGTAAGCGTCGGTAGTAATCTCATTTGCTTGAAGTTGTATTGCTGCGGCTTTAACTTCAGGTACGCGGACCTGTTTTACACCTTTATTTTCCGCTTTAAACTTCCTAATGTCGTCGTCTGTGACTTTTAGTATTTCCCTAGCTTTTTTAAGGTTGCCGTAGCCCTCATCCGGCTTCATTGCGAAAGACTCAAAAATTATTTTTCCTCTTGCATTTCTAACCAGAGGTCTTTGAGCAGGCAACGGCGTATCCGGCAGAGAGCCTATGCCTTGGGCTTGGGGGGTTTCGTAGCTGCTGTTAAGGCCGCTATTCCTTGTCCAGTTGTAGCGACCGGCGAATTCGTCTTCAACCGCCGATACCCTTGGGGCGAGTTGTGTGACGATATCACGTATTTTCCGTTGTAAATCGGGTCGTCCGGCGAGCTCGCCAATGTCCAAGTACCCTTCGCCATTTAAATTCTCCGTCCAATTATTGCCTAAGTAGCCTGTATCGGCTCCAAACATTTTAGCATTATATGGTATTCCGCCTTCAAATGTAACCTTTTCTAGTGCATTGTTTACTACTTTTTGGAATTCCGTGTTTGTCATCCCTCCAAAATTAATAAGCCTAAATCCGTTTGGAGAGCCTATAGGGTTATAGTCTGTATGGCCTGCTTCCTTCGCAACAGATCTTGCTACCCTAGAGGTTTCGTCCGCTGTCAGTGGCCGGCCTATATTGACTTCAATGCCGTTTGCTTTTGGCCTGCTTAAACCATTGATAAAGGCAGGTCGATGTAAGCCTACTCCGTCCTGTTTAAGTAATATCCCACGAACAGCGGCATAGGCAAACATGGCCTCTCGTGCTGCCGTTTCAGTAACGTAGGTCGCTTCTCTAAGGTCAGCCGCTAACACGTCTTTCTCAAAAGCAGCAGCTCTGGGGCCAACAAATGGTTCTGCTAGACCAGTAGAGGTCGCCTCTACTGTTGGTCCAAGCGCCGCAGCCTCTTCTGGTCTAGCATTAGCTTTATCTCTGTCTTTAATTTCAGCCAGTCTTCGTGTTACACCATACGCTCTAGGCAGCGTTATCTCTGTTTGCGTGCCGGGACTTACAAGCCCTTCAAAGTAACCGGGCGCTTCAAAGTCTCCGGGCGATAGTATTCCAAGCTGTTGGGCAATTACATCATTGCCCTTATCATCCAAAAACGCTTTTGACATTTGGACGTGATAGTCCTGAACAACTTCTGGAGTGGCCTCAAATATCTCAGGCATATGGCCGCTGGTTCGGCTGGGGATGGACTCCCAGCTAATTTGCCCTAGGTTAGTCTGAGCCGCATCCGCATAATCAAATCCCGCAGCCTTTCTGTCCGCATCCGTAGGGGTGTGCTTCATAGCTTCCCCCAGCCAGTTCGCTGCGTGCTGCGTTTGATCATCAACAACCCTTACTTTTTTGCCCTTTATAGTTTCGTAATGCATCCAGCCGTTTTCAATCGACCTTGCTTCTACGGCGCTCTTCACGTCTTTGTTTTCCATTCGGGATTTAAGTGCAACCCAAATTGCCGCTTGAACTTGTTGCGGCTCCCAGCCAAGATTTTCGGCTATTCTTTTTGTCTCATTTTCTACGAAGGTGTACTCTTTAGGTTGGGGCGCGTCCTTATCAAAACCAAACGCACGCATCATCCAGAGGTCAGTAGTGACCCCTTGTACTTTAGAGGGGTCTACTTCTCTCATTAAATTGTTATAGAAATTATTTGTTTTTCTGCCTGCCCACTCTTCGCCATCAAACATTTTTTGCAACTTTTTGCTCATGGCGGTTGTATACATGCCTGTCTTAATGGGCTGGCCGTTCTTCCATTGATAAAAAGACTGGAGAGCAAAGTCAAAGTTAGCCGCCACTGGGGTGTTAGCAGAAGTAATTGCAATGGCTTGGATTAATTTTTCAGCGTCGTCTTTGTTTCCGTTTGTCAAATCTAGTATTTGGCGACCACTACGCTCGTACCAAAACCGACCAAACTCCCCTTCTTTTGTTAGGCCGGTTATGGCCCTAGTTAACGACGCTAGTTTTTGAGGGCTGTCGATTCCTTCTGGAGCACCTACATATCTACCTGTCTCGCCTACTCTTGTCCTGGCTCCTATTTCGGTGGTTATCTCCGGCCTAAGAGATTCCGCCTCCTCCAACAACTGGGCTGCTTCGCCGACTTCTGGAGCAACGGTTGGGGCCTCTGGCGCAGTCTCCCCCGTTAGAGTAGAAAGCATCTCCGTCGACTCCGTCTTTATTTTAGCCGCGTCTTTTGCCGCTTTAATCGCTGTGGTCTTTGCTGTTTTATTCGCTGCAGCTCCGCCGGGAATTAAGCCCGTGGCAGATAGAACAACTATCTGCTCATACATGTCTGCCAGTCCTGAATCCCCAGCGGCCCTTGCTTCATTAGCCAGGCCCGTGAACTCGTTCATGTCCCTACCCGCTACAACCTGGGCTACAACAGGTAGGTTTTCCGCAAGAAACTTGACAACGCCCTCTTCTTTGATCCCCTCATAGAGCATTCCACCAAGCGCCTTGGTATCAGAAGCCAGTTCTCCCATAGGGATAAGGGACATATCGGCTTGGGAGGCAGTTGTCTCGTCGGGCTGCACAAAATAGTTACCTACAGTACTTACCGCTTTAGGGTATCCAGATGCTAACGTCTCAAGCATGTTCTTGCTTTCAGTTTGCATGGGAGTGGGACGCTCTACGCCGTCCCACTCCATACGGGGGATGTCGCGCTGAACATTGTCGGGGTTAACCTCTTCTACAATATCTTCAGTGATAAACAATGAATCGGTTGGGTCTAATGCTTTTAGGTCCGCCGACGCAGTACCGCCGTCAGCGAACCCTTGGGGCTTTTTTACAGAGCCACCTTGTGCAAGTTTAGCCTGCCCAAAAATCCCCTCCGCAAGAGCTCCATCGGTGAGGTTCCAGTTGTTTGCGTTAGTGGCATACGGATTGGTGTCCTCCAGAGTGGCTGTGGTTGAATCATCCCCCATAAAGTCAACAAGGTCGGCTGGGACGGCAGGCTCTGCGGGAAGCAAGGTGAACTGCTGCCGCATCTTACTTGCCATTTCATCAATGCCGAATTTTGCGTAATGGTTCCTGGCAAACTGCTCTAAAGTCATGGTGGCGGGAATGATGCCGCTGGCCTTCTGCGACGTAAAGCCCTCTCCTACGTCAGGGAACATCGCAAGGTATTCTTGGACCGTGCCGCTGTTGCCAATGTTATCGACCACTGGATCGACCACTGAAAGCTGCCCTCTGCGGAAATCCTCCGCCTGCTGGCGCGCGTAAATCTGCGAACGAGATAAGCCCCCAGAGTAGCTGCCAGGGTTATCCAGTAATCCTGCATAGGAATTGAACCGAGCCTCGTTTTCAGCCGCGCTGAGGCCTGGCTGGAAACTAAGCTGGCGTAAGTCCGCTGCCGCTCGTCCCTGGTTCAATCGGTTAATCTGGTCCGTGCCCATAAGCGAGCGCGGACGGCTTGTGACCGTAGGCGGTGTCCAGTTGTAGCCTGATCCGGTGGCCGAGAGCAGACTAGCAGCAGGTGTGTAATCAAAGTTAGTGAGGTTGCCGTACTGATCGAGAAC
>Ga0207896_1000083_pt1 | contig 20840 bp, 26 predicted proteins | sample LinPmetageLP36_FD_184049 | JGI IMG/M metagenome (GOLD analysis project Ga0207896, IMG submission 184049) | Marine viral communities from the Pacific Ocean - LP-36 (SPAdes) | ecosystem: Environmental > Aquatic > Marine > Oceanic | place: Pacific Ocean | collected 2010-06-15 | reverse complement strand
CCCTCTCGAATCAAGGAACCCATAGGAGATTATTATGGCAATTACTCAAGCTGTATCTAACAGTTTTAAAGTGGAGATCCTGAAAGGCCTACACAATTTTACGGCAACGACAGGGAACGCTTTTAAATTAGCACTATACGATAACGAAGCAACGTTGAGCAAATCAACGACTGCATTTCAACAAACTGACGAAGTTGGAGCATCAGGCACTTATGCTGAAGGTGGAGGAGCGTTAACATCTGTTACGCCTGCATTATCTTCTGATACGGCTGTCTGTGATTTTAGTGATGTATCATTTACAAGTGCAACTATTTCAGCACAAGCTGCTGTAATTTATAATAGTTCAACTGTATCTGGTTTGACTACCAATGCATCTGTTTGTGTACTGGATTTCGGTGCAGTAAAAACTTCTACTTCAGGAACATTTACAATTACATTCCCAGCAGCAGAAGCTACCGCAGCAATTCTAAGAATCGCATAGGAGAATAAATTATGGCCACTATCCAAGGATGGGGCCGACAGACCTGGAATTCGGGTGCTTGGAATGCCTTTGCACCCGTTACCGCTACAGGTAATGGTCTCACTTCAACAGTTGGTTCTGTATCAACAATAACAACCAATATTTTTGGTGTTACAGGTAATCAACTTACGTCTAGTATAGGAGATGCTACTCAAGCAAGTGAGTATGCAGTATCTGGTAATGCAGTAACGTCGACATTAGGCACAATGCCTAATCCAACGATTGTTAATAACGAATTTTTAACTGGATGGAATAGAGGTGTAGGCACAAGTTTACCACTAGGATGGAACGCAGCATCTTGGGGTAATGGCGATTTTATTTTAACAACAAGCAACGGATTATCTGGTGCTTCAATGACTTCTTCTCTTGGAGAAGAAACACCAACAGGTAATGCTGATGTCACAGTTACTGGACTAGGTACTACTTCATCTTTAGGAACGGCTGTAGCCACTGGTGTTGCAATTGCAGCGTCTTCGGGCAATGTAATTACTTCATCTTTAGGAACTGAGACTGTCACAGGAACATGTGTAGTTACTCCTACTGGAATAGGAATGACTTCTTCTCTTGGGGATGAAACTGCCACTGGTGTTTTCCAATCAGGTTGGAATAGAGGTGCTGCAGGGGACACTGGGATATCGATAGGTTGGAGTGATAACCTTTGGAATATTACGGAACAATCTTATTCTGTCACAGGAAATCAACTATCATCTGCTAGAGGAACAATAAGTTTCCAAGGTGATGTAGCACCTACAATTACAGGTGTTCAAGCTGCATCAGCTGCATCGACTCCTGGAACATCAGTGTTTGTTACTGGTGTTCAATCAACAACTTCAATAGGAACTTTCTCAATATCAGGTGATAACAACTTGACCATTGTTGTTACTGAAGAAGGAATGGTTTCTAGAACAGGAACTTTACCACAAACTGTTGATATACCAGGTGTAGTAGCAACGTCCTCTCTTGGTACTTCTGTTATTACAGGAACATGTAATGTTACTCTTACAGGTATTACTACCACTACTTCTCTTGGTACTGAAACAGTTTCTGGTTCTGCTCCAATAACAGTAACAGGTAATTCTACAACTTCATCAACTAATACTCCAACTTCAGTAGTTGGAAATGCTATTGTAAGCCCAACTGGAATAGGTTTAACTGTATCTTTAGGTGACGAAACTCAAGAAACGAGCTATGAAGCTCCTAGTGTTTCTCTTACATCTTCTTCTGGTTCTGTAACTATATCGGCAACTTCTACTTTGACACTTACTGGTGTTTCTGTTACAAGTAGCACAGGGACTCTACAAGGAACGTTTTGGTCTGTTGTAGATGACTCTAACTCGGATATAAGTTGGACAGAAGTTCACAAAGCCGCATAAAAGTTTTGACAAACTTTAAATTAATAATTAAAACTTTACATAGGAGATAAAAAATGTCGTCAACTTATTCAACAAGTTTGAGAATAGAGCTTCAAGCTTCAGGAGCAAATTCTGGAACCTGGGGAACTATTACAAACAACAATTTTTCGCAATCATTAGAGTTTGCCATTGCTGGGGTAACTAATGTTGCATGTGGAAACAATGCTGTAACTACACTTACAAATGGTGATGGACCACAATCACAAGCTAACAATCAAGCACGAAGTGCTCATATCAGATTAACAGGTGCACATAGTGCAATAAGAATAGCTCAATTTCCAGCTACACAAAAAGTTTATTTAATTTCAAACGCTACAACAGATTCAGGATCTTCTGGTCCTTATGCTATGACTGTAAGACTTGGAGCTTCAGGTAATACACTTTCAATAGCTAATGGTACAACTCGTCTTGTCTCTACAGACGGTACAAACTGGTTTGATGTATTTTCTTTAGGTGGATCATATGATCTTCAAGGCCAAGCTTTAGTTTTGGATGCCGACGCAGATACTACAATAGACGCACCGACAGATGACCAAATAGATATTAAAATTGCAAACATTGATGTTGCAAATGTTACTACAGCTAACTCTGGTGATTTAGTAATTACCAATGCTGTTCAAGATAAAGATATAACTTTTAAAGGTGATGATGGTGGAGGAGCCATTACTGCTTTAAGTTTAGATATGTCTGATGCAGGTAAAGCTACCTTTAATGGTGTAGTTGATGCTGATGCAGGTGTCACTGTTGATAACATAACAATTGATGGTACAGAGATTGATTTATCATCTGGTGATTTAACGTTAGATGTCGCTGGTGATATTATTTTAGATGCTGCAGGAGAACAAGTAAGATTTCATGATGGTAGTGCTCTAATAGGTATGGTTAACATGGATTCTGATAATTTAACTATTAAAGTTGAAACATCAGATAAAGATATGATATTTCAAGGTAATGATGGAGGATCAGCCATTACAGCTCTAACTTTAGATATGTCTGCTGCTGGTAAAGCTACCTTTAATGACGACGTTGTTGCTTTTTCAGATGAAAGATTAAAGAGTGATATTAAAACAATTGATAATGCTTTAGATAAAGTTTCACAAATGAGAGGTGTAAGCTTTGTTAAAAATGGACATAAAAGTATTGGTGTTATTGCACAAGAAGTACAAAAAGTATTCCCAGAAATTGTATCTACAGAAAAAAAAGATGGAGAAGAATATCTTGGGGTTGCTTATGGTAACATTGTCGGTGTCTTAATAGAAGCTATAAAAGATTTAAAAGATCAAGTTAACGAATTAAAGAAAGGGTAGCACATGCCAATTCCTGGTTCAGGCACGATAGGTATTAACACTATAGTACAAGAGTTTGGTGGTAGTGCACCACACGCAATAAGTGAATATTATAGAGGTGGTCCTCTTGTAACTCCAAACAATACAGATGTTCCAACATCTGACACAATTGCAATAAGTGATTTTTATGGTGCTGAAGATCAAGCATTTATTACTGCTCAAGGTGGATCTACTGCAACTCAAGGAAACTTTACAAGACATACATTTACTGGTCCAGGTACATTTACAGTTCAAACTGTTGGAAATGCTGCTGGATCTAACACTGTAGATTTTTTAGTTGTAGCTGGTGGCGGTGGCGCTCCCGGATCAACTCCTAGACCTAATGGTGGTGCTGGAGCAGGTGGTTTTAGAACAAACAATCCGGGAACTACTCCTGGAACTGGTGGATTACCCGTTTCTGCTACTGGTTTTCCTATTGCTGTAGGTGGCGGTGGTGGTTCGGCTAGTAATGGATCAAATTCAAGTTTTTCAAGCATTACATCCGCTGGTGGCGGTAGTGGTGGAAGATCAAGCCCCGATCAAAATTCTGGTCAAGGCGGATCTGGTGGCGGTGGAGCCGTTCAAGGCGGTCAAGGTGCAGGAACAGGAAATACTCCTCCTGTATCTCCTCCTCAAGGAAATAATGGTGGCTCAGGAACACATAGATCAGTTGCTGGAGGTGGCGGCGGTGGCGGTGCAGCTCAAGCAGGAAGTCAAGGTCCTCAACCCCCTGGTGGTTCTTGTAATGGAAGAGGTGGCGGTGCAGCAGGTAATGGTTCACCAAACAATATTACTTTTTCAGATACAACCTACGCTGGCGGTGGCGGTGGCGGAAGTGGTGCAGGCCCAGGTGGAAGTATGTCTGGCGGATCTGCGGGATCTGGTGGCGGTGGCGGCGGTGGCGCAGCTCCCGGTGGTAGTGGACAAGCAGGATCGGCTAATACTGGCGGTGGAGGTGGCGCAGGTGCAACTTCTGGTGGCGGTGGATCAGGCGGATCTGGAATCGTTGTAATAAGGTATAAATCATCATAATGGCACATTTTGCAAAATTAAGTGAAGATAACGTTGTTCTAGCAGTTGAAGTTGTAAACGACTCCGATTGTTTAGACGAGAGTAATAACGAATCAGAGGCTGTTGGAATACAACATCAAACAACAGTTCATGGTTGGAATCTTTGGAAGAAATGTTCATATAATACTTACGAGGGACAACATAAACTTGGTGGAACACCATTTAGAAAAAATTATCCTGGTATTGGATATACGTATGATCCAGCAAGAGATGCTTTTATAAAACCTAGACCATCTGGTATGGATTCTTTTATTTTTAGTGAATCAAAATGTATCTATGAGTGTCCAGTTGCAAGACCTGCAACAAGCACTGATAAATTTGAAGAGCTTGATTGGATTGAAAGTAGTCAGAGATGGGAAAGAAAGTTTCCTACAGTAGACTCAGATGGAAATGATATTTACCCTAGTGATATGGAAGAGTATTGGAATCCAGACACAAGCAGTTGGGTATCTATATAATATTAAGTTCTGTTAAACCAGTGCTTGTACCTAATGTGCCTTTATAAAACGTATTAAAAGCTAAACTTACTCTAATATTATTTCCTTTTTTTATATCTACTTGATGCTTTGTTGTTGACGGAAATAAAATTAATTCTCCAGTTTCTAAAGGATACCACCATGTATCAGAGTTCCAAATATTGTGTTCCTTTATAGTTGGTTTAATTTGCATTACATGATTTGGATTTGTAAATGTAATTGTATCATTTTTATTATCTGCATTTAAATAAAACACCCCAGAAATAATTGAGTTTGGGTGATTATGTTTGTGATGATATTGATTTTTTTCTGTATAATTTAACCAAGATTGAGTTATGTAAAGCTTGACGTTATTTTTTGGACAAATAACTTTGTGTAAATAATCATTGCAGCATGTACCTAAAAATTCTTTTATGTTTTTAAATTCTTTATTATTTAAAATATAATTATTTTTTGTGTTAAAATTTCCTTTATTTTTAATACAATGTTTTTTTTGTTTATTTACAAATTCTAATTCTTTTTTTGTAAAGGCTCTATCTATGTTTGTTTTATAAATAGGAGTGGCAAATAAACTGTTTATAATCATTTAAATAAAATTAATATTTATATTTACTCTTGTTTGTTTATCAGTTTGAACACAACTAGCGTGATTTAAGTTACCATTAAAAATAATTACTTGATTAGCCACTGATAATATTTTTTTACCATTCTCAAAAACTGTAGATCCATTATTAGTATTAACAGAATAAAGAGCAACCATGTGTTCTTTCTCTTGATCAATATGAAAATCGTGCTGTAATTGTTTTTCTTTCCTTGTGTATAAATTAATTTTACTTCTGATAATATAATTAAAATTTAATTTTCCTAAAATAGGCATTAAGATAGTATTAAAAAAATTACTTTTAATTCCATCAGATGCATAGAGATGATGAAAAAAAATAAAATCATTAATTGAATCAGGTTTTAAATCTGAGCTAACATTTGAATTAAAAAACCAAGGAAAATTATTTCCCATAACAGTTTGATTTATTTTTTCATAAATATCTAAAGGAAGAAAATCTTGAATTACTGTTACGTCTTTATAAGGAGTCTGCATTTAAAAACTTTATTGATAATAAAATCATGTTCTTGCCTGTTTGATTAGGAAGAATTGCATGTTGTAGATGTGAACTAAACATGGTTAAAATGTTTTCGTGAAGTGGAATTTTAAATTTTTGTTTTTTAAATCTACCGTTGCTGTAAGAAAAAATTAAATTTGTAGGGTTTTTGTTTTCTTTAACAACTAAAGGATATAAGGCAGAAACATCATATGAATCATTGTGATAGTCCCAATCATTAACATGATTATGAAATGTTAAACTTTCATTGGGTCGTAATACAATAGCTGAGTAACCAGCAAATAAAATTCTATGATCGTGTTTTTGAAAGTAATGGTCGGCTGCATACTCACCTATCCATTTATAATATTTCATAAATTGTAGTTTTGTGTAGTAATACTCGGTATAAAAATCTTCATTATTAACTCGCTCATTGTTTTTCCAAGCTCTAGTTATTTCTTTTATTATTAATTTTTTGTCTAATGATTTTTTTAAGGTTTCAGAAATTTTATTTGTAACTACAAATTTTTCAGAAAATGTTATTTTATGCATTATTTTTTCTCCTGTTAAAAGGTGTACCTTTTTGTTGTAGCCATTCAATATTAATATTAAAAGCAACTCCAACTCTAGATATATCAGATGTATGAGTATCAGTATAGTGTTGAAAAGGACCTGGAAAAATATACAAACTATTTTCTTTTATAACTTCACTACTTTCAACATCTTCAAAATAAATTTTTGTTTGATCAGGACACCTAGCATAATATGCACCAGACCAGTTATCATTACCATGACAATGTTTCCTAGTGTAGTCTCCCTTAAAGTGTTGCATACCCCACATATTTTTTACATATAGTTTTCTTTCTTGTGTCCAATGAGGAGCTCTAAGAGTTATTACTGTATTAAGATAAGATGCTATTTTTTCTTTTAATAAAAGATATTCTTGATGCTGCAAAAGTTCATTAACTTCTGTTACATTTGCTTTTACATTTGTTGATTTATCCAAGTAATCTTTTTTAGTTAACTCAAGAGTTTTATCTAAAATAAGCTGTTGATAATCAGGTTCTAAAAAATCATCAAAAATATAAACGCACTGTGAAGATACGTTATTGTATTGGTATAATCTAGTATTAACAAACATTTGAAATAGAAAGGTTACTTGATATAATTTTTCTTGTACCAGAATTTTTACTCAAAGCATCATGAAATAAGTTACTAGGAAATATTAACATTCTTCCAATCTTAGAAGGATATATTTGATCTATCTTATCTGAAGAATAATTTGAAGATAAAAATCTTGTTTCCCCTAAATCCGATAAACAAAGAACAGAAGAATAATTCCAATTTTCAAAATTTGGACGCATCGTGTCTGAATGTAAATGTGCTGAGTGCATAGATTTATCAGTATAACAAGCGCTCCAATAACTTATCATTTTAAAATCTAGTCTTTGATTGTCAAAATAATGTGAGATATTATTTATTAAATTTTCATAAGATTGATTTTTACAAGGACCATAAAAATCTGTAAAGTAAGTTCCACACGAACCGTTGTTAAGATTCTGATTATTTATTTTTATCATGTTTTCTTCTTCTAAAAGAAAATCTTTTATTACATCATTAATTTCATTTAAATTAAAATCAAAAATAAAAATTTTTGTAGGAAAAATATAATCTATGGATTCTTTCATTTATGATTTATTTTTAAAATCTACAGTTAAACCTAACATTTCTTTTTCATCAAATTTTCTACATAGTTTTTTGTAAGGACCATTTTTATCATTGTAATGTAAAAATACTTGAACTGCTTTGTCACCTTCAAAAGGTTCTCTCCAGTGTTGTAAATCACAACCTTTGTAAATCATTAAATCACCTGGTTCTAAAAGTATGTTTATACCTTCATTATCAATACCCCCTGTTTCATCAATGTAAATGGGCCATGGATCACCACCTAAATTTAAAGTTGCAGATATCTCACATGCAGGTCTGTCTTTGTGTCTTTCTAAAATATCTCCATACTTATAGCATCTTGTGTATGTATATTGTTGATGCAGATCGACATTAATTTGTTTTGATAAAAAAGGTAACATAGTGGTGGATAAAGTTTCCATAGCAATATCTGCGTATGAATTATATGAATTTGGTATTTGACTATCACCATGAAAACCAAAAATAGTTTCATAAGGAGAGAGATAATCTTTACTTCTCATATAATAATAAGACTCTCTTTTTAACAAAAAATATCTATAGCAAAAACTAGCTAACTCTTTAGACACAGCTCCTTTGCAAATCTCATAACCTTTTTCTTTAAAACTCATTTTATATCCTTTCCTTTTAATTAAATGGCCAACCCAAAGTCCACATCACTAAAGAGTATCTTGTTCCAGCCGTTACAGGAGTTACTTTGTGTAATAAAAAAGATGGAAAAACAATTACAGAACCTTTTTTTCTTGCTTCTTTAATTACTATTTCATCACCAAAAGAATTTTTAATAACAAAATCACCGCCCTCGTATTCAGAACCATCGACCAAAGGTATAGTCATTGATATTTTTCTAATCCTTCCAAGAGAAAAAGCTGCATTTATATCATTATAAGGCTCATCATCCATATCACTATGCCATCCATAATGACCATTATCTACGTATTTTGTAAATTGAACTGGTTCATGTCTGTGGTATTCAAAATTCCAACCTGCATTTCTATTAGCGTGAAAAACAAAAGGCGTTAAATGTTTATGTACCCAAGGTTCTTTTAACCATACTATTTCAGATTTTCTTTTAGGAGCTAAGTCATCTGTATTTAAACCTATATTTTTTTTACCTCCTATTTGTCCACCCATAAATTCTTGTTCTTTTGCATATCTAATTACATTGTCACAAAAATTTGAAGGTAAACATCTTTCAAAATTCCAATTCCAACTTTTAAGAATCATTTTCTGTTCCTTTCATAAATCTTTTTTCTGTAGCTTTAATATTAAAATGTATAAATTTAAAAGGGTCATTCTTTTGAGGACTATATTCATGCATCATGTAAGAAGGCATTATAATTAAAGTTCCGGGATTTATTTTCCACTCTATAGTTGAACTAGAACTTGTAATAATATTTTTATCTTTTTGAGGTAAAGCAATCATTTCTAATCTTGTTCTCGGATCATAAAAAATAGGATATGATCCAGTTGTCTCTAAAAAATAAAAACCAGAAACATGATTATTAGCGTGAACGTGAGGAGCGTGCCTGCCTCCACCTTCTTTTGGAAATTCTTGAACCCACATTTCAGTAAAATGTAAATTGTAATTGTTTAAATCATAGCCCATGTCCATAAGAAGATCAGCAGATTTTTGTCCTACATATTGACAGAAATCTTTTAGTTTTGCATCAGCCGCTATATCTAAAGAATGATAAACAAAACCATAATCAGTTTTTCTTTCTTTAATTACTTGTTTAAATTCTTCTTTTGTTTGTTTTAAATAAGGGTCACAAGCATTATTTATATCTGGTAGCCATTCTGGTTTTTCTTCGCAGTAAATAGGCGTTGCAAAATAATTATTCTTTTTCATTCTTTTTCTGTCCCTTTCATAACACGAATTCCCTGTCAAGAAAACAATTATAAAAAGATTGCTTGATATATTCTATACACATGTTTAAATTGGATCTCACCCAAAAATTATAAATCAAGGAGATATTATGGAAAATCAAGAAGTATTGAAGGCTATAGCTACCCTTGCTGATAAGGTGAGTCGTTACCACGAACGTTTATTAGCAGTGGAAAGAGAAAACGAAAAACTACAAAAAGAACTATTAGAACACAGAAATGTGCCTCATATACATACAATTCAAGGTAAGTCACATAACTCCGATGCAACTGTTATGGTAACAGGTTTAGATTCTGATATGGAATGTGAAGCTTGTAGTGCTTAATTACTCAGGAGTTTCACCCAACATATCTGCTAATGAAGGAGCAAATACTTTTACATCTCTTCTAATTTTTTCAGCAGTTGTAGATGTTCCTGGATCATCAACGTCAGCTTGAGCTGCAGCTTCAGTATCATACTCAACACCTGTATCTACATGTGTAAGTGTGGTTTCTGTTTTTACTTTATAGTGTGGAATTCTTCTTCCATCCTCAGTCGTAATGTGACCTAATAATTCTGCTGGTTCAACAATTGGCATTTTTATCTCCTTGTAAAATGAATATTGAAACTTACTACAATTCTATCTTCTTGTGAATTATTTTCCTCTACTTCATGATTTAAATAAGAGGGAAACAACAATAAAGTTCCATTTTGTGGTTTAAAATTAACTCTGTGAGCTACATGAATACTATGATTCTCTACTTTTGGAGGCGATAAAACTTCCGCTTGAGCTTTAGGATCATGAAAAATTATTTGCCCACTATCTTCTGGAACCTGTAAATAATACACGCCAGACAAAAAATTGTAAGGGTGATTGTGCAGTCTATTACTAGATCCTGGAGGATTAATTATACCCCACATACCTGTTATTTCAGGTGAATAATGTTTTTGTACTCCTAAATGTACAAAAGCTTCATCAGCAAAATTAAATATTTCAGTTTTTAATTCAGTAAAACTTGGTTGTGTATGTAAATTATCTTTACTATGCCAACCACCATTAGTGCTTTTACCTTTAACACCTATTTGATCTTCTTTTTTTAATTCAATTACTTCATCTTTTAAATGAGAATAGCCCTCTAAAAGAAATGAAAACACAGGGGTAATAAAAAAAGAATGTAGATTAAGTTTTGAATCATTCATTATAATTCTCCTTTTGTTATTTGCATAAAACTTGCTATGATATGCACTTGATTAGCAGCGTTAGCTTGAACTTTAAGGACATCACTTTCTTGTAAAACTAAAGGCTGTGTCAATAATTCTGTAGTTGTAACTGTAGCAACACTCTTTGCTTTGAATACTTCAAAGGTTGCACCTCCTCTGACAACTTCAACATCAACTAAAGTTGTTGAACCAGAGTCATTACAAATTAAAAGAGATTTTACCACATCTGTAGTAGGTGGAACTGGGGGTGATGCACCGGGGTTGGCCGTAGGAACTGTTAAAACAGTTGTTAAACCTGTTGTAGTAATATCTACCATTGCACTTTTAAATGTATTAGCCAAGGAAAAACCCCTCTGATTGAGCTTCTTCTCTTAAATCTTGCTGATAGTTTGTATTAAGTAAAAAAACAATTTGTTCCAAAAGTTGTATTGTCAGATCAAACTGACCCTCATCATATTCTGGTGTAGCGTTTGGTAATCTAGTAATATTAATTTTTGCCATTATCTTCTTCCGTCTGGTCTTAGTTGTAACTTAGTAGAACCAAGTCTCCAAGCTGTGTCATTAATTGTATTGGTTTCATATTTAATTTTAACGGCTCTTCCTCTACCTCTTACATCAATTTTTTCTGTAGTGCTAGTAATAGTGCCTGTTGTAGTTACATTAGCTGCAGATTGTGGATACTGTTCTAAAGTTAATGTTGCTGTCATGTTATTAGTAAGATTATCAAAGTCTGGAACCAATCTACTAACTGACATAAGCTCATCCCCATCAGCAATTTCAACAGAACCAGTTGTCAAGAAAGCAGAAATAGCTGTGCCATCTGCTTGGTTATTACCTAATTCATGTTCATACATATAAGAAGCACCTGCGGTTAATCCTAATATTGTAGATGTGTTAGAGGTAAGAGAAGTGCTATATTCTGTAGCAATTGGTTGTTCAAATACGTAAGCACCAAGCCAAGTTGTTCTAGGTAAATTTAAAGTATACCAAGTGTTTTCCAAGTAGTTATAAGCTACTGCTCTATCTATTTGAGTTGATGAACTTGATGGATAATACCAAATAATTTCATTAAAAGCTGTATTTATACCACATGCTATTTCTGTTCTATTAACATAACTTAAATCATCGAAAACATAATCTTGAACGGAACATGGCATTTTTTTAACGACACCATCAAATAAATAAAAAGCATTATCTGACATCCAATAAGCTCTACCATTTACTTCAACAGCAGCATGCTGTGCAACTAACCCACAGTTAGCGCCAAGTTGTCTAAGACCAAAAGTAAAAGGTGTACCAACAAATTGAATACCGTGAAGTGATGTGTCTGTCCAAACTAACATTTGACCAGTAGATTTAACAGCGCCTATAATTTTAGAGCCATCTGTAATTCTAAGTGATCCAGCTTCATTTGTTGCTACTGGTGTATAATCAGTAGCGTCTTCTCTGTCAGAAAAACGAAAAAATAAATCATCTTGTGTTGATACATCACCTACTGTTGTCTCTGTTCCAAATAATAATAAATGTCTAGTGTCAGTAGATACTAAACTAAAACGTGATGCAGTTGGTGCATTTGATACAGCAGTAGCTCTGTTTGAAGTTCCAGCAGAAGTGTCCCAAACAAAAGTACCACCATTTAAAACTGTAGCTATAAGATCTTCACCAAAATTATCTAAAGACCAACTTCGTGCGTCTAAAACTACTGTAGATGTTGATCTTGGTGTGTTCCAAGTGCTAAGACTCCAAGTTCCTGTACTCCATCCATATCCATAAGTTGAGTTACCGGGACCTATATTTATTTGATATTTAGCATTACCAGTGCCCCCACCTCCAGATGTTGATCCAGAAGCTGTGCTTGTATGGGTTACTTTGTAATTATTTGCATCTGTTATTGATGTAATCTCAAACTCTGCGTTCATATTTAAACCATCAATTGCAGAAAAAGAATCAAAGGTTACAAAGTCTCCTTTAGTTGCACCATGATCTGTGTCCGTTACTGTAACTGTTGTTGTACCATTTGTAGTAAAAGGATTTGTTAAAGCTGCTGTTTCTCTAATAGGTGTAATATCAACTATAGATCCATCTGTGTAAAGATACAATTTTCTATCAGTACCTAATGCAAGGTACCTTATGCCAGTCAAACTAACCCATGAATGTGTATCTCTAACTACACCGACTATTGACTCCTGACTTAAATATGTCCAGCCACCCCATCTTTCAGGTTTACCATAGTGAAATCTAACAAAATTAGAGTCAACATATTTACGTTGATCCCCTGCTGAATAAGCAGTATCTTGTTTATCTATCCCTGGTTGAAACTTTAAATCGACTAATTTCATGTTAAAGTATACTAAATTATTTATTGTTTTCTGGCAAGAATTGAGTACCAACATTACCCTTGAAAGAATAATTACCATAATGTGTAAGGCCACTTGCTATGTCAGCATATACTTTACCACCAATTTTCTGCCATAAACGACAAAAAGCATAATCTTCGGATAAATATCTTTTGTTATCTGGATCTATCATGGTATCAAAAAATGTGTAATTCCAATTAGATGTCATGTGATAATCAAGAGATTTATCATGAGGAGCGTTTAAATGTTGGTCGGGTACAAATTTTAATTCTGGATAAGCTAAAGCCATTTTTTTAAATACACTTCTTTTAATAAGCATAAAACCTGTAGCTCCGTCTAATACTTCAATAAATCCTTTTCTTACTTGTATTTTTTCTGGGTCTACTACATTTAAATTGTATTCTAAAGAAGAAGCAAGAAGTTCATCCTCGTTTATTTCTGGATTTTGTAAAACTTTATTTTTTACTTTTCTCCAATCAATTGTTTTTCTAGGGTATACTCCCGTAACAATTTCTTCATCTAAATCAATCATTCGTATGACACTTTCAGGATTAAAAGATATGTCAGCATCAATAAATAATAAATGAGTGTACTGTTCATCATCCATAAATAATTGCACCAATGTATTTCTGGCTCTAGTTATTAAAGATTCATTACCAATCGTCCCAAACTGTAACTCTACTTTTTTAGATGCAGCTATAGCTGTAAGTTGTAGACAGCTTTTAAAATAATCCGCTGTAATCATACCTCCATAACAGGGAGTGCCAATAAATATTTTACTCATCTTCTTTTAAAAACATATTCAATGTATATCTTGGAGAGCTGTCTCCAAAAGATTGTAAATCACTGTGCATTATTTTAGACCCATTAAAAAAAAGAGCTCTGTTCTCAACAAAACCAATGTGAGCGGATAATGAATCATCTTTCATAAAACCTGTACCATTATTCAAAAGAGGTTCACCTTTTATAAATAAAAGAAAATTAGCCACAGAATCGTTTTCAGTGTCTTTATGAAACAAAGGTTCTTTCTCATTATTTCTCATGTGTGCATGTATTGAGATAGGTTTTAAATTTCTGTTAGGGTAAAAAAATTGTTTTGTAAGTTTTACCAAGGGGTCGTCTTTATGATGTTCACCATGAAAAGTATGACGTTTACCATAATAATGACCGCTATCCATAGTAACATCTTCATATTTTATATTTACAAAAGTATGTTGAAGATCTTTTAAAGTTTTATCATCTAAAAAATTATCTACATACATGACAAACTCTGTGTTTTTATTGTGTTGCATAATCTACCTTTAAATATTCTATTTTCTTTAACCAATCTTTAGGTATGGCAATGGCACCACCACCTGTAATATCATCTTTATCTTTACTGTATGATCTCATAATAATTATTTTTTGTGGGCCATTATGTATCATCCATCCTACTTCTTGGCACACGGCCAACGGAGCACTAATTACTTCTTTTATATCTAACCAACCTGTTTCTGTATCACGGGCATCGAGCCACGTTACACGAACCATTGGTGTTTTTTCTATATCAAACATCTTTATATGAATACCACCCAGTTATAATATATTTTTCTTGATTGAAGCAAATGTTACCTCGATGTGTATATTCCCAAGTAGCAGGCCAAATCAATGTCAATCCTTTTTCTGGTTTTATTTTTATATTTTGATACATAAACTCAGTCTCACCATCTTTTAAAACATCATTTAAGTAAGTCATAAAAACTAAATGTCTGTTAATTCTATACTCGTATCCTGTGTTTTCATAATGCCAAGCTGGATAACCTCCTTTTTTAGGATATTTTTGTATGTTGTATCCTTCATATAAACCCCATTGATTTTGTTGTTCACTACACATTTTGTATTTATTTTTATACAATTCTAAAATTTTAGATAAATTTTCTTTATAGGACAACAAAGGTTCTCTATTGTCATCACTATCAAGGCCTAAATCAAAAGAGTTTTTTTTATCTAAATCTATTTGACCCTCTACACCCATTCCTCCTCTGTCTATGTAATTGGAATTTTTATTAAAAAATCTTATTATATTATCACAAACTAAAGAATCTTCGATATACCAACCAGCAATAAAATTATTTTTTTTATTATTTTTGTGAGCTCTTAACACTAAGGTTTTCTTTTTAAATCAACATTAAATGACATTGATCTTCGCTCTTGGTTTGGTGTTCTAAATGGATATACTGCATGCGATAACCAACTTGGAAACAAAAATATATCTCCAACGTTAGGAGTAGCTTGAAAACCATTACCTGAAAATTTAGCAGCTTGACCACACATAAAATGTATGTCGCCTACACAAGGATAATGATCTTCTTTTTTATATTCGTTTTTAAGGTCTTTTGGTATTCTTGTGTATATAACGCCTGATAGTTCACCATCGTGAACATGCATAGGATTAAAATCGCCCGCAAATTGTGATACAATCCACATACTTGTAATACTCATTGTTTCTACATCTTTTACACTTATAGTGTCAGAAGCAGGTGGTATTGAAATGTATTGTTCAACAATAATTTGTAGTGCATTTAAAATTGGAGAAAATTCAAGTGAGTTTAGAAAATTAGGAGGGTAACGTACTTCTTGTTTAACATTACCCGCTAAATGCATTGAGTGATCCCATTCTTTAGCTAATGCATCAACTTCTAATAGTTTTGTTGCTTCGTCATCTAAAATTTTAATAAGATCTTTCGGTAGTTGACCTTGTAAAATAGTAGGACCAAATGGTCTTATTGCATTAAAATTTACTTTTGTTGACATGGTTTCCTTTCTACTTGCAAATATCTATTGTCATATAGCAATAATTTGCCTATAAATATAGGATTAAATTGGCTTATTCTTCAAGTCTTGCCTTCTTGCTTTTTCAACACAAAAAACAGTTGCTATAAAAGGATTATGCATGATTGACGAACAATTTTTAGAAACAATACCTCAATATGGAATTGGTGGTTTTGTTGGTAAAATTTTTAAAAAAATAAAAAAAGCTGTTAAAAAAGTAGCTCCCATAGCTGGAGCAGGTATTGGTTTTTTACTTGGTGGCTCTGCTGGAGCAGGTATTGGTTCTGGTATTGGAAGTCTTATTGCTGGTAAATCAGTTGAAGAATCTCTTAAAAATGCAGCTCTAGGTTATGGTCTTGGTTCAATCGCAGGACGCTTTGGTCCTTTACAAGGTTTTGCAGGTAAAGGTATTGGTGGTAATTTTGCTTTTGGTGATAACTACAATGTTTTAAATAAATTACTTCCAAGAGTAACAGACACTGCAGGTAAAGTAGTGACTGAGGTTGGTGATAAATTAACTCCAAAAACATTTTTAGAAAATAAAGGTATAAACCCAGCTATTTTAGAAGATGAAAAAACAGCAAGTTATGTTAATGAATTAATGCTTAAAGATGCTACAAAAGACGTTGTAAAAAAGAAAGGTAGTGATCTTTTATCAAAAGGTTTACTTGCCTCTACTATTGCAGCTCCAGTGTTGACTTACTTTGATGCAAAAAAAGCAGAAGAAGAATATGTACCCGGAGATCCTTATGCTTTAAATCCATTTTATTATCAAGACCCACAACAATTTCAAGTTGCAGGTATTGGTACAAACCCTTATTACATGGAAGATATGCAAGATTATTACGGAATGCCTATATCAGATTTACCTACTGATTTTATTAGAGCAAATAAAGGTGGTATTATTCAATTGGCAGATGGTTCAGAAAAATATTTTCCTCGTAAAACAGGAAAGATTAATGGACCGGGAACTGGGACAAGTGATGACATACCAGCAATGTTAAGTGATGGAGAATTTGTCTTTACAGCAAAAGCAGTTCGTAATGCAGGTGATGGAGATAGAAGATCAGGTGCAAAAAAAATGTATGAAATGATGAAAAATTTAGAAAAAGGTGGTACACTTTCTGAGCAATCAAGAGGAGCGGCATAATGGCTGAAGTACAAGAATATATAAATAGAGAAGCCGCCGATATAGAAGCTCGTAAACTAGGTTTAATGGATTCAGCTAAAGCATTAGCTGAACAAGGTTATGCAATACCTGAATATATTTTAGCTGATTTAACTCAAGATCAAAAAGATGCTTTACAATTAACGAAGGAAGGTATTGGAGCTTACAAGCCTTTTCTTACGCAAGCAGAACAAGCTATGCAACAAGGTTTGGGAACTACGGGATACGCTGCTAGTCAACTTGCAGGAATTGGAGGAGCCCCAACTCAATCCGATTTAGATGCTTACATGAATCCTTTTCAACAGTCTGTTATTGATGCAACAATGTCAGAGTTGGATAAACAGGGAGCTTTAGCACAATCAAATTTAGCAACGCAAGCACAACAAGCAGGAGCTTTTGGTGGTGCGCGTTTCGGGGTTCAAGAAGCAGAACTTGGAGGAAATTTACAAGATGCAAGAGCACGTGCATTAGCACAATTAAACATGCAGAATTTTGGTCAAGCACAATCAGGAGTACAAAATCAATTAGAGAGAGAAAGATTAGCTGCATTAGGTATAGGTGCATTAGGTCAACAACAAGCACAATTAGGTTCAGGTTTTGCTAGTCTAGGAGCTCAAGTTCAAGGTATGGGACAACAAGATGCTTCTAACTTACTTGGTATTGGTGGAATGCAACAACAATTTGCTCAACAACAAGCAGATGTCAAACGAAGAAATTTATTAGAACCAAGGATGCAACCATATCAACAACTTGGTTTCTTATCAGATATTTATCAAGGAGCCCCAACTTCTGGACAGGTAATGAACATAGGTGGAGGAGGCACAGGTGCTAGCCCACTACAACAAGCTATAGGAACTGGTGTAGGAATGCTATCAGGTATTGGTGGTTTGAAAAAGTTAGGAGTATTTTAATGTCAGTTTTAAATAGACCATTATTTAGAAGACCCTCTGCAATGCCACCTTCACGTGGTCCGATGCCCGTGGTCAATCGTGAGGAGGGTTCATCAGAAAAAGGAGAGCAAGGTATTGCTTCAAAATTAATGGAAGCTCTTTCAAATATTGTTGGAAAAGCTGAACCAAGCACAGGTTCTCAAAAAGAATCTGATACGAATTTTTACCGAGATAAAGGGTATAGTGATACTGAAATATCTTTAATTTTTGATGGATTGTTAAATCCATTAGAATTTGACCCTGGAGTATTTTCATTAAATTTTGATCTGGAAGCTGCTGTTAATGAAGGAAAATTAATTGAAAGAGGAGACTCTAACTCTGTTGTAAGAGAAGGTGAATTACTTCCCGATGATTATTCTGTTTTAAGAGAAGGTGAAAAAATTGAAAAAATGAATTCTTCTAATTATTTTTTAAGAGAAGGTGAATTAATGCCTTCAAGTGAACTAAATTATTTAAAAAATTTAGACCCTAACTCTGTTGTAAGAGAAGGGGAACTATCACCATCACGCTCTGTTGTAAGAGAAGGTGAGATGTTTCCAGGCTTTGCAATGGGTGGAGAAACAAATGGTTTAGAAGAATTAAGTCAAATGCGATTTAGACAAGAAGGTTCTCCTATGATGGGTGAAAAAGTTGATGCAGGTAATGTAGGTATTTTAGATGGTTTTGGTGAACAGCAAGCAGCTTCTATGGTTCAAGAAGGAGAACAATCTAGAGAACAAATAGATGGTGCACAAGATTATGATGAGTTGATGAAATCAACAAGAGGAGATAATGCATCAGAAGAAGAAAGACGTAATGAACTAGCTCAACTTGTTGGTCAAGAAGATGCTCAACAAACACCAGACAGTGTTTTAGCTTTAATTCAACCCGTTATGCAAATGTTAGAGACAGAAGCTGCCGATACAGGCATTGCACAAGTTGAAGGACAAAATATGCCTCCAGAAATGATGGGTACAGGCATTGCACAATTTGCAGAAGGGGGAGCCGTACTCAAGATCCCAAAGTATTCTAACGGCACTAGTTCTTCTGGTGCAAGTGTTGAAGATCAATATTTAAAAGAATCTGGTTTATTAAATCAATCAACCAAAAGTGATGATACTATCCAATATCCAGAAACTGCAAGTTTTTTATTAGGCATGATAAATGATATGGAAACTCCTTTAGGAACAGGTAATCAAGCAATCATGAATAAGTATCAAGATAATTACAAATTGTTTTCTGAAATATTAGGAGGACAAGGGCCTACCAAAGATCAAATGATTGGAGAAATATTAACAAGTGTTGTTTCTCCTTTAGCTTTTGCCTATGCTCAAGGAGCTGATTTAAAAGACATATTACCAGAGGGAACTGCAGCTATTGGTAAAATAGCAAAAAATTATGATGCTTTAACATCAAAACAAACATCACAAATTAAAAACTTAGCTTTAACAGAAGCTATGAAATCAAAAGAAGATCCTTTAATGCAAGTTTATTTAAGAGATAATCCTGACACACCAAATGTAAATGAAAGTTTACAAAAAGTATTTAGAAAAGAATCTGAAGTATTAGCAAACCCAAATTTATTTACAGCAGAATCTATTGCTGACCTTGAAGCTAGAATAGGTAAAACTACAGCAGAAACAGAAAAAATAAAAACGGAAACAGCTCTTTCAGAAGTAGAATTAAAATATGCTGATGTTTTTGCAGATTTAAAAGTAACCGAACAAAATGCTTTAATTGATAGTCAAAAAATAAATAATGCTATTCAAGAAGTAGTTCTTGAGTTTAAACCAGAAACTCTTGTAAGAGAACTTAAAAAAATTGATTTAGCAAATATTGAACAAAGTATTAAAAACGACACACTTCGTCCAAAACTAGAAGCAGAATTGGAGACAACACTCGTTCAATTAGATATTGCTGGAGAAAATTTAAAACAAAAAATTATTACAACTAAATATGCTGATGAACTTGAAGGTCTTAAAGGCGACAAACTACAAGCTGAAATAGATAGACTTGAGCAAGACTATGATTTTAATACCGACAATAACTTTCTTCTTTTAAAAGAAAAAGAAGCTGAAATTAAAAATATAAAATTAACAGGTGAATCTATTGACCTTGAAAACGAATATAAAACTTATCAAAATCAATATGCAGAAGAAGGATTTAGTGCAGATCTAACAGCTAAGATCCTTGATAATAATAATAAAAGAATTATTAATGCTCAAGAGGTTGTTAATTTAGAATATCTTCCAGAGGAAAAAGAATTAAACCTTGAACAATTGAAAAAAGATATTGAGAAAACAGTAATGGATACTGAAGGACAAAGAATTGTTAATGATAAAGGTGAGATTGAATTAAATTTCTTAAATGACAAACTTACAAATGATGCAATTGAACAAATGTTAAAGATAGAAGAATTAGAGTTTAAGGTAAACAACCCTCCAAAAGATTGGCAAAAAGTAAATGCTGTCGTTGATTACAAAAACAAATGGTATGATTCTGCTATTGTTGAAACAACAGTAGAGAGTCAAGATAAAATGGGCGAACTTCTTGTATCCGCTACTGCCGATACAGGTGCAGGTGATATATCCTTTGTTTATCAATTTATGAAAATGCTTGATCCTAACTCTGTTGTTCGTGAAGGAGAATTTGCAACAGCAGAAACTGCAGGTGGTGTCCCAGAATTTATTTGGAAAAATTATAACAATTTAACTAGAGGTGAAGGTAGAAGATTATCTGGAGATACTAAAGCAGATTTCCTTCAAATAGCAGCTAAAATGTATGTTCAACGATTAAAAAATTATGATGCTGAATGGCAAACACAATCGAAAATTGCAGGTAATTTATTTGGTGAGGATATGATAGAGAATGCAATACCTTAT
>Ga0207896_1000077_pt1 | contig 21738 bp, 22 predicted proteins | sample LinPmetageLP36_FD_184049 | JGI IMG/M metagenome (GOLD analysis project Ga0207896, IMG submission 184049) | Marine viral communities from the Pacific Ocean - LP-36 (SPAdes) | ecosystem: Environmental > Aquatic > Marine > Oceanic | place: Pacific Ocean | collected 2010-06-15 | reverse complement strand
ATAGTAGAAGGAGAAATGGATGTACTTGCTTTACATGAAGCGGGAGTTCACAATACAATATCAGTACCTAATGGTGCTACATTAAATTCTAATAATTTAGATTATTTAGATAACTGTATAGATTATCTAGAAGATAAAACAAAAATTATTCTAGCAGTTGACGCTGATGAACCAGGTCAAATGTTAAAACAAGAGTTTATACGTAGACTAGGAGCCGAGACTTGTTATCTAGTTGATTTTGATGATTGTAAAGATGCTAATGAATACTTAACAAAGCATGGGTCTGATAGATTAAAAAATACAATACACAGTGCTCAACAAGTTCCTTTAGAAAATGTGTCAACATTAAAAGATATAGAAGAAGAGCTTAAAGACTTTGTAAAACATGGGTTCAAACCTGGTTTTCAAGTTGGTTTACCCAACTTTGATAAGATCTTTTCTACATACACTGGACAGTTTATAACCGTAACAGGTATACCTAGTTCAGGTAAGTCTGATTTTGTTGATCAAATGGTTGTAGGTTACAATGCAAATTATAGTTGGAAAACTGCATTTGCATCACCTGAAAATCAACCAACATATTTACATGCTCATAAGTTGATGAGAAAAGTATGGCAAGACATGCCCTCACCATCAGATATTGATGGAAAAAAATGGGATGAAGTTGCAGATCATGTAAATGATAATTTCTATTTTATAGATATGGATAAATACAGTTTAGAGTCAGTTCTTAGAAAAGGAGCAGAACTTGTTAAACGTAAAGGTATTAAATGCCTTGTTATTGATCCATATAATAAAGTTAGAGATGTTAACGCTGCATCAGATGATGTGAACAGATATACAATGGATTACTTAGCTAAGATAGAAGTATTTTGTAGAAAATACGATGTACTTACATTTATCGTAGCACATCCAACTAAGATGTATAAAGGACAAGATGGTAAGATGGAAGAACCTAATATGTATAACATAAAAGGTGGTGGAGAATGGTATGATGCAAGTTACCATGGTTTACTTGTTCACAGAGATTATGAGGCTAAGAATACTAAAGTTAAAGTATTAAAAGTTAAGTTTCAAAATCTAGGAGAAAACGGTGCAGAAGCATTTTTTAAGTGGGAACCAAGATCAGGTAGTTTTATACCTGATGAAAACGTAGTAGACAAGAACGATGACAGCAGCCTTCCATGGGAAAAATAAAAAAGTAATGGGGACTTATAATCACAGCCCTGAAGAAATCAAAGCTAGAGACTGGTGTATGGACAATGATGTTTGTATAACACCAAGACAAACCCAATGGGGTATTAAGTCTTGGGTTGTAGATATAGAAACTGGACGACACCCAAATAGAAAGCTTATAGGTACTAGTCCATCACAGTATGGACCAAATAACATATGGAAGCAAATTGCTAGTTATCAAAAATATTATTATGACAAATATAAAGACTGAATTTTATAATGCAAATGAAGCATTTAATTATTTCTATAAAGAAATAAATGATAACGGTGTAAAGTTTGACAATACAAGAGCCTTATTTAATATAGGCTTCACGTTACACAAACCCTTAGACAACCACATTAAATCTGAGATCAGAAAATGGAATCATTTTTATGCAGAGTCTGAATGGCAATGGTATTTAACAGGTGACCCAAGTATTGACGCACTTGGTAGTTTATATGGTAAGATACCACCTATATGGGAAAACATGGCTGACTGTAATAGGGAAGTTAGATCGAATTATGGTTTCCAATGGAAACGTAAAGGTCAATTGAATTACGCGATACAAAAACTTAAAGATAAGAAAAATACGCGTCACGCTGTTATCTCAATATTTGATGGTAAAGAAGCAAGTAGTAGGTATATGTTTGATACACCTTGTACTTGCGCTGTACATTTTCAGGTTGTAAATGAAAAACTAAACATGAGTGTAATGATGCGTAGTAATGATATGTGGTATGGTTTTCCAATTGATCAATACTGTTTTAGTAAACTACAACAAATGGTTGCTAAAGAGGTTGATATACCAGTGGGAACATATTATCATTTTGCTACAAACTTACATTTATACGAAGACAAACTAATAAGTAAAATATGAAATATTATATATACCACATACCAGGTAAAAAGATAGGTGTAACCTGTGATATTTATAATCGGGTCACACAACAACAAGGGTATGAACAAAATGAGTATACGATATTAGAAATGTCCGAGGATATAAACTACATTTCTAATAAAGAAATAGAATTACAAAAACAATATGGATATAAAGTAGATAGAAAACTTTATAAAAACCTTAAAACCAATAAACCAATGAAAATAAACGTTACAGAACAAACAACAACGTTCCCTTGCCCTGTTGATAAACTCAAAGCAAGATTATTTGATGTACTCGAAATGGACTGGGACACTGAACATGGGGAATTTGTTATTGATGAAAAATCAATCAAATGGATCATGAAAAACGTTAAAACATCTATGTATAATGATAGTAGATGTTACGTATATAACAAAGCTTTATCAAGACACTTTGATAAACGTGAACAACTAACAATTCCGTTAGAAAATACTCAACTAGAAATATTCTCAAAGATTAGAGACTGGGCAGATGAAAGAGGGTTGTATGATCACGGAGACGTGAAAACACAATACGTTAAACTTCAAGAAGAAGCTGGTGAGTTAGCTAAAGCATTACTTCAAAACGATGAGGCTGAAATAGTCGATGGTATAGGAGATATGGTTGTAGTGCTAACGAATCTATCTCATTTAAACGGTGTTGATATTGAGACTTGTATAGAGTCTGCTTACAAAGAAATATCAACGAGAGATGGTAGAATGATTAACGGAACATTTGTCAAGCATGGGTAAAAGCAAAGCAATATTATTTAGAGACCCTTTAGTAGAACAAGTTGTTGATCAGTTTATAGAACGATCTGACATAGGTTTTGCTAAATATAAAGTAACGTTAGATGAAGAACGTAAAACAGGAACTAAAGATCTAGGTAAATATTTACAAGATACTAAAGAGGAATTAATGGATGCAGTATTGTATATACAGTCTGCTCAGAACTCTCTTAATGATCTTAAAAATAAAATTAGAGACAATGGTTCGTGGACATAGGATAAGACGAAAGAAAGGTCCAGTACAAGCCAAGAAAGTAACACATGATAATATCAAGTTTGCTTCTGGCTTAGAAAAATATATGTACATAGCATTAAAGAAAAGTAAAATAAAAGCCTTATACGAGGGTCAAACATTTGAACTCGTTGAAGGTTTTGATTTTCCTTTTGCTAGCTATGAGAGATGTGGTAATGGCAAAGGTCATTATCAAAATAGAGGAAATAAAAAGATCCTTAATATAAAATATACGCCTGATTTTATAGGCAAAGATTTTATCATCGAATGTAAAGGTAGAGCTAATGAGAGCTTTCCATTACGTTGGAAGATGTTTAAGAAGTTGTTAACGGCTAATAGATTAGGACCGTTTACTTTGTACAAACCACAAAATCAAAAAGAATGCGACGAAACAGTAAACTTAATCCTTGGGAGGAAAAACAATTAGCAAGAAGAAAATATGCTGAAAGAAAGATCGATAGATGGATCCAGTGGACTTGGGAACAAAGAGGTATGGTATTATACAAGGAACTAATGGCTATTAGAAAACAATATAAAATAGAAGATTATGGCTAGATCAATATATGGTTTTGTTTACTTAGGTAAAACAAAAAAGAAAAGACCTGGTGTTCACTCGAAGAGTAAAAACACAAATACCAAAACAGGTAAATATTATTCTGGCTCAAAATATAGAGGACAAGGAAGATGAAATTAAAAGCATGGGAATTTAGTTTCGGTTTATTTACCGGAATATTATTTGGCTACAGACAATACGTTGACGAAATAGAAATAAAAGTCGATCATGTTGTTTATGTAGGATTATTTGACTGTTGTTTAACATTATATTACGAATAAAATTATGGGATTATTTGATGAAAGAATAGCTTACAAACCTTTTGAGTACCCAGAGTACTATACAGAAGGATGGCTAAAACAAGCTCAAGCATTTTGGCTACACACTGAAATCTCAATGAGTGGTGATGTTAAAGACTGGAATGAAAAATTAAAACCTGAAGAAAAAAACTTAGTAGGAAATATCCTACTAGGTTTTGCTCAGACGGAATGTGCGGTGTCAGATTATTGGACACAGAATGTTGTTAAGTGGTTTCCAAAGCACGAGATACAACAAATGGCTATGATGTTTGGTTCACAAGAAACAATTCACGCGGTAGCATATAGCTACTTAAATGAAACTCTAGGTCTTGAAGACTACGAGGCGTTTCTACATGAACCTGCCACATCAGCGAGGTTTGATAATTTAGTGTCTTACGATGGTAAGGTTGATCCCGTAGAAATCGGTAGATCAATAGCTATTTTTTCGGCTTTTGCAGAAGGAGTTAGTTTATATTCTGCATTCGCGGTGTTATATAGTTTTCAAATGAGGAATTTATTAAAGGGCGTAGGCCAACAAATGAAATGGAGCGTAAGAGATGAATCTCTTCATTCTAAGATGGGATGTAAATTGTTTAGACAACTCTGTCAAGAGACTGAAGGTTTAAAAGATGATGTTGAAAAGAAAATTTTAAAAGCAGCAAGGATCTGTATTGAACTAGAAGAAAAGTATATAGATAAGATGTTTGAAATGGGTGATTTGGAAAACCTAACATCTTATGATTTAAAACAATTTATTAGAAAAAGAGGAAATGAAAAACTTAAAGAGCTCGGATACGACGAGATCTTCACATATGACAAAGAAGCCGCAAAGAACCTGGATTGGTTTTATCATCTTACTGGTGGGCTTACTCATACCGATTTTTTTGCTATCCGGCCGACCGACTATAGCAAAGCAAACGAAGGGGAAGATTTTGAAGATATTTGGTAAGCGATGAAATATATTATTATATTATTATTTTTAGGATGCAATGAAGAATTCATTGTTCCAGACAATTGTATAGATGAGGGTAAAATTATACCCTACAAAGACCGCGTGTGCACCATGGAAGTGGATTATACATGCGGTTGCAATGGTTACTTATATATTAATCCTTGTCACGCTACTAGTGATGGGGTTACTACAATATGGGCCGCAACAGTACGATCAAACTGTAAACAATAAAATTAAATTATATGAGTAAAACAAAATTAGAATATATATGGTTGGACGGTTACAGTCCAACACAAAACTTAAGAAGTAAAACGTTAATTAAAGAGGATTTTAGTGGAGAGTTAGTTGATTGCCCAATGTGGAATTTTGATGGTAGCTCTACTAAACAAGCTGAAGGTGGTTCATCTGATTGTTTAATAAAACCAGTTGCATTATTTGATGATCCATGTAGGGACAATAGTTATTTAGTTATGACTGAGGTTTTAAATCCAGATGGTACTCCTCACGTATCAAATGCTAGAGCATTAATTGACGATGATGATAATGATTTTTGGTTTGGTTTTGAACAAGAATATTTTTTATGGGATAACAAAACAAACAAACCATTAGGTTTTCCTGCTGATGATGACAATAGAACATATGAGCTAGATAATCAAGATGATATAAAAATACCAACACAAGGGCAATATTATTGTTCTGTTGGTGGATCAAATACATTTGGTAGGGATACCGCTGAAATACATTTAGATCAATGCTTAGAAGCAGGGATAAATGTAGAAGGCATAAACGCTGAAGTTGCACCCGGACAATGGGAGTTTCAGATATTTGCTGAAGGAGCTAAAAATGCTGGTGATCAAGTTTGGGTTGCTAGATACTTAGCAGAGCGAAATGCAGAGGGTGATGGGCTAACTATTAATTGGCACCCTAAACCTATTAAAGGTGATTGGAATGGATCAGGGATGCATGTTAACTTTTCAAACTGTGACATGAGAACAAAAGGTGATGAAGAAGTATTCCATGAAATATGTATAGCCTTTAGTGAAAATATTAAAAGACATATCGATGTTTACGGAGAAGATAACGATCAAAGATTAACTGGTGATCATGAAACACAATCGATAAATGAATTTTCATATGGAGTATCTGATAGAGGTGCATCTATTAGAATACCAATTTCTACCGTAGAAGATGGATGGGTTGGTAGATTAGAAGATAGAAGACCATCATCAAATGCAGATCCATACAAGGTTGTGGCTGCAGTTATTAAAACAACTAAAGAAAGCGTATAATGAAAGAAAGTAAATTATTAGAAATGCAAAATAAAATTGATGCAATGACAAGAGTGTTGCAACAATTAATAAATGAGGTGGGTCAATTAAGAGATTTATCTATTGGTACTTTAGAAACAGTGAAGAAAATGCCTGCTTATAAGAAAGCATTAGATTCATTAAAAAAAGATATAATAAAAAAATCTAAAAATGATAAAAAATTTGAAACAGTAGAAGAACTAGAAAAACATAAAGCAAAGAATAAATAATATGTGGAACAAGGAATGGAAAAAAGGTATTGATTACCCTAAATGGGGAGATACCGATGTTTATAGACAAACAATAACGGGAGGATATTTATTTAATGGTGAAACGCCTAAAGAGGCTTATATGAGAGTGGCTAAAGCAGTTGCTAGAAGATTATATAAACCTGAGATGGCTGAAAAGTTCTTTGAGTATATATGGAATGGTTGGTTATGTTTAGCATCACCAGTTTTATCCAACACAGGAACTGATAGGGGTTTACCTATTAGTTGTTTTGGTATTGATGTAGCAGATAGTATATTTGATATTGGTACTAAAAATTTAGAGATGATGTTATTAGCTAAGCACGGTGGTGGTGTTGGTATTGGTATCAATATGATAAGACCAGCTGGAGCTACAATAACAGGTAATGGTACATCAGATGGTGTTGTACCTTTTTGTAAAATATATGACTCAACAATACTTGCAACCAATCAAGGTTCTGTAAGACGTGGAGCGGCATCAGTAAATATAAATATTGAACATGAGGACTTTGAACAATGGTTAGAGATAAGAGAACCAAAAGGAGACATTCATAGACAATCACTTAATTTACATCAATGTGCAGTGATAGGGGATAAGTTCATGCGTAAGCTTGAACAAGGTGATGTTGAAGCGAGAAACAAGTGGGGTAAGTTATTACAAAAACGTAAAGCAACAGGTGAACCGTATATACTTTTCAAAGGTAATACAAACAAAGCAAATCCAAAAGCGTATAAGTCAAATGCTTTAAAAGTACACATGACAAATATATGTAGTGAGATAGTCTTACATACTGATGAGACCCATAGTTTTGTTTGTTGTTTAAGTAGTTTAAATTTAGCAAAATATGAAGAATGGAAAAATACAAACATTATACAAGATTCTATATGGTTTCTTGATGGGGTCTTGGAAGAGTTTATACAGAAGGCGAAAGGGCTTAAGGGATTTGAAAACGCAATTCGCTCAGCAGATAAAGGAAGGGCGCTTGGACTCGGTGTCCTCGGTTGGCATACTTATTTACAGGAAAAAGGTATCCCGTTTGAGGGACTACTTGCTCAATATGAGACTAGGAGGATATTTAGCCAAATTAAAATTGAAAGTGAACAAGCTTCTAGGGATCTTGCTGAAACTTATGGTGAGCCTTGGTGGTGTACTAATACTGGTATGCGTAATACTCATTTACGTGCCATTGCGCCTACTGTATCTAATAGTAAACTTAGTGGTAACGTATCTCCGGGGATAGAACCTTGGGCTGCAAATGTATTTACAGAACAAACCGCAAAAGGTACATTCATTAGAAAAAACCCTTCATTAGTTAAAGTATTAAAGAAACATAAATTAAATACTGATGCTATATGGGAAAAAATACTTAATGATGGTGGATCAGTACAAGGAATAAAACAATTAGATAAAATACTAGTTGGTCCTTATAATGATATACCAGTAAAAGATGTTTTTAAAACATTTAAAGAAATAAATCAATTAGAGTTAATTAATCAGGCAGGGTTAAGACAACAGTATATAGATCAAAGTGTAAGTTTAAATCTAGCGTTTCCTAGTGAAGCTCCACCAAAGTGGATTAACACGGTACATATGGAGGCATGGAAGAAGGGTATAAAGACTTTATACTACACGAGAACAGAATCTGTGTTACGTGGAGATATAGCTGCACAAGCCATGGATCCAAATTGTTTAGCTTGCGATGGTTAGTTAACACAAAGATAATATCAGTTTAACTAAGAGTGGGGATAAGTATGTAATAGTTCTAATATGAGCAAATACAAACATCCCCATTTTTTATCTTTAACAAGCTGCATTATAATAATTGTATTATATGCGATGATATTTTTAACTAGCTGTGCTACAACTGCGCAACTATACATTAGCCCCAGATATAAAATACAACCTGATAGAGCCTATCCAGAATTACAAATCGGTATGAAGATCAACATCGGTCCTAAAATAATATTCACAAAAAAAAATAACCTATAAACTAGAAAAGGGGATCATTACGATCCCCTTTCTGGTTACAAGAACTTATGGGTATGGTACGCCCAGTTATATCGTTCCTGAATATCTTATGAGCAACAACAGTCCTCACACTTGCACTTCTTTTTATTTATCATAAGCTTACATATAAGTTTATTCCAACCCCATGTGCACTTATTCCAAACAGCAGTAATGCCATTTCCTATTCTTACTAAAAATTTTCCCATCTTATTTTTGTTTTCTTTTAACAGATCTTTTTTCCCTCATCTCTTCTAACTTCTCAAAATCTTCATTTGTATACATAGTCGTTGTAATGACAGAAACAGTATCTTCATTTTTAACTACATCCCTATCGATGCTAATCGGTTTTATATCTGATTGCTCGCGTTTAAACTTGGCCATCTTCATTTTTCTTTCACGTTGTGGGCCACCGCAACCTAAAAGGATCATAAGTGTTGTTAATAACACGATTACTTTTAATTTATTCATATCTTTAATTGTTTTTCTTTTTTGCTCCACCACCTGACGTTACTGGATTACTAGCTACAGGGTTACCTGAAAATCCACTAGTACCTGAACCACTTACAATGCCTGATGAGCTTGATTGTGTTGGACTTATATTATTGTATTGTACTTTAAAACCAGAGCTTTGTACTCCTTGGTAATGACCATAGTTTCTACGGTAATCATAATACCTATCATACCAATTGTTTCTATATCTATTATATGATCTATCGTATAAGTATGGATTATAAAAATCATAACCTACAACATTATATAAACTTTGTGGTTTAATTTCATTTATAGGTATTTTTACCGTATCCCCAGTATTAGTTAAAGCTAACACATGTGTAATCACCGGTTTATTTATATCAAATTGTTTTCTATATTGGTATATACCACTACAGCTTGTTGCTAACATAATAACTGTAGCAAATATTAATATTAATCTTGTTATGTGGTATTCTAATTTCATTTTTTATATACTTTATCTTCTAAATTCTCTAATCTTCTATTTGTTTGCTCTTCATATTTTTCTAACTCTTTTATAAGATAATCCATTTTTTGATTTATAACTCTAGTATCATCTTGTTCAACATAAGGTGCTGGCATTGTTTTAGCAATCTCTATCTCTTGTTTTAGAGATGTATATGACATTGTCATAGTGATTATCATTCCACCAACTATTGCCAACGTTTTGAAATCAATCTTAAAATCAGATTTACCATCTGAGTCTAAATCAACAGCTACTTTTTTATTTAACATGTCATCCATATGTATTCTTTTATTATATTCTTCTTATAAATTAATCACCTATTTATTGTATTTTTTACCTTCTAACTCTACTCTTACTTTTAGTGGGTTTTTTCTTTTTAGTGCCTCCTAGCTCCCACATTGACCAACCAGACAGTAAAGCAATTTTTTGCCATATCTCAGATTCCTCACTAACAGCATCAGCTATATTGTTTCCTTTTTTAATAACTCTATCTAAAGGTATATTTGTTGTTGCTGAAACAACTTGAGCACCGGCTAAATAAGCAGGATTATCTAAACTAAATCCTTTTTCATTAATTTCTTTTTGATTCCAACTAACTGTTCTACCAGCTGATCTTAATTTAGAAACCTTTGATGATATTGGTGGAGAAAAATCTAACATTTCCCAAGCTGCGTCTTCATACTTAGGGCTTTTTTTACCACTTTCTTGAGCTATTTTTAGCGCTATGTTTTTAGCTGTTGATACCGCTGCACCTCCTATTCCTAATCCCCTTAATATAGAGTCCATCATACCATTTGCGGTTCTAACTGCTTTGTCTTGTGGTATATCATCATCATCATCAAACATCATAACAAACAAAGCATTTTGTATAGCATTAAACATTATGTTTTGAATAACAGCGTAGTAAACAATCTTAGATACATTTGATTTGGTATCTCCTCTACCATTCTTAAGATCAAGAAAAGCTTTTTTCATTAACCTACCATACTGCATTGGTGTATTACCAAACGCTAATATAACTCTACCAGCTGCACTCGCTTGTTGCATGCTAATTCTATCTGTTCTACTAGACTGTTGACTTTCTTCCGCTACATCATAAAAATCTAAGAATGCTTGTTTTTCAGCTTCAGCTTTCGACATACCATCTTTAACTAGTTTGTTTAATCTATTTCTATAAAACGTTGCACCACCAGAGGCTATAGCAAAACTATCAGCTATCTGAGTAAATACAAAACCTTTCTTGAGCAACATACTAACGACTCCTTTTACACTTCCTGATTCCGCTGCATCAGCTATCTCTGATTCTGTTACATTTATCTTTAAACCTTTTCTTCTAGCTACCAAAAAATCAGAGTTAAATAATTTCATAAAATCTTTCCAGTATTGAGGTTGATTTGCAAAAGCTTTACCTGCTTTTAAAACATTATTATCACTCCAGTTTATAAAGTTTATTGATGATATTGTTTGAAGAACAGCAGATCTTGTATTTAAAAACATAATAGCACCAACTGAATTATTAACCCAATCTAATATATTATTAACAACCCTATTTCCCGTGTCAGTTTTGTTGCTACCTTTTTTCATTCTTGTTAGAATATTTCTTAAAGCTTCTACGTATCTAGATCCATATGTTGCTTCTAACTTGTTCATATTTTCTTTAGAAAATATAATGTCTACATTTTCTTGCCACTCCTGGAGGTATTCAGTTCTATTAGCTGTGTTAATACCACCAATAACGTCTGTTGTTAAACTACCAGCTAACCACGTGTCTGTAGGTGCTGGGTAAGGTTTACCTTTTTGAATTTTAATTAACTCATTAGCAAAAACCTTTAGGTCAGTGTCTTTATTTATAAAGTCTGTTAATTCTTTTATATCTTTCTGTGCAAGACCGGGTATTGTTTCTCCCTGTTGATCCCATAAATAAACACGTAAAGCGTTTTCATACGTAAAACCATCTACAGCTTCCTTTTTTAAGGTCTTTGGTATTGTGGTGAATTGTTTCTTTAAAGCATTAAAGTCATTAGATGCCGCTATCTTATCTTGTGTTATAGCATTTTCCGCTCTATTAAATGGATCTAATAAGTTCTTTTTAAGCCAAGCCATTTGAGTATCACCCTCTTTTCCTTTACTTAATATAGGATACATTAAACCAACAAAATCCTCAGCAGAGTAAGGTATCCAAAAGTTCCATTTTCCCTTATTTGCACCAATTGTTTTTGCTCTAGCTGGAGAGTATTGTTTATCTCTACCTAAACCAGTTTTCTTTTCTATTATAATATTAAATTCTTTGTTTAAGTTTTCTGATTTACTAAATTTAGCCTGTTGCACTTTAGATTTAACGTCTATTTGATCTAATATTTCTTTAACGGCTTTAACGTTTTTTATAGCATCATCTGCAAAATAAAAGTTATTATAACCTTTAGCCGCCTTATCTGCGACCCAAGCCGCTTTAGCTTGCGGTGTACCATCTTCTAAGCCTGTTATATTTTCTATTGGTATTTCTAAACCTATCCCTTTCAAAAACTCATGAATAGCTACAGCTGATTGTTGCGGTCTAGCGGTTAATATAAATATATCTTTACTACCAAACTTACCTTGACGTTTTAAAGCAAGGTCTGCTAATGGACCCTTTTTACCACCAACAACTTTATTAAATTGAGAAAAATCAAAAACTGCTCCTTGATCCTCTAGTAATCTAGATTTTATAGCAAACTCTGTGGCACTAAGTCTGCCTTTAGTTCCATCAGGAAGCGTGTAAAGCACCTTAGAATTAGTTTTTGCTAGAGTATCATCAAAATCAAAAACACTAATACCTTTTTCAGGAGTTTTTAAACTTCTACCTTTAGTAGCTGCTTCATCATAATTTTTTAATATCTCAATTTGTTTAAGTGAGGATGATTTATTTAGCTTATTAGGAAAAGTCCGAGAGTTTTTATCGCCAGCTTTATCTTGAGCTTCTAAAATTTTAAGTGTGGTTATTTTTCCATCAGCTCCTACCTTAAATTTATCAAAAGCTGTTTTACCATCATTAAAAATTAAAGATCTAGTATCTATTCCACCGTTTTGTTTTGCAACTTCTTCATTAAAATATCTTTGCCACCAATAATTAGTGAGTAACTTCCAGCCTTTAGGCATTTTCTCTGATAGCTTCGCGTCGGTTAATTTATCATTATCAAATTTATCTAAAGCAATTAGTTTATAATTTTCCATAACAGCAGCATACTCGTTTTTAAAGCTTCCTTTTTCTAGACTAATGTTTAGTAAATATAAATATGCTGCGGTAGCTGGAACAGCGTGTTCCCACTCGTAGGCTCTACCTTTAACTCCTTTAGGGTTAATAGATCTTGCAACAAGTTCTGCACCTTGTCTATGTGCATGATCAGACAAGTTACCGGTCATCTTTAAAAAATTACCTATTACCCTAGCATTTTCGTTATTATCTCTAATGCTCTTGTCTATTCTCTCCCACATTTGACGGTGCATGCTAGTGTTAATTTCATTATATTTTTTAACAGTACCGTCTTTAAAAGATTTGTTTACTTTGCTTTCAGTTTCTCCAAATATTTTATCATAGGTTCTAGCTTTCCATTGTTTACCTTTTCCAGTAAAATTTTTTCCATATTTTAAATCATTATCAGCCAAAAGATTATTCCTTTGTTGGGTGTAATAATTATCTACAGTTGTTTTCACGCCATCTACAGTGATTTCTTTTTTACCTTTTAAAGGAAGTATTCTGTTACTTGGTCTTAACACTGTTTTATTTATAAATCCCTTTGGAAACATTGGTATTAATACATCTTTAACAGCTAGGATATATTTATCTATATTATCTTTATTGTCTAGCTTGTACGTTGGTTTACCTATAGTAGCCTCTAATAACTTATCTATACGCTTGTCAGGGTTGAATTCTAGATCAATAATTTTTTGACTAACAGAAAACTTATCTTCCATGTTTCTATCAATCTGTTTCCCAAGCAATGCGGTTTGCTCTTGTGTTTCTTCTTTAGTTTCTTTTTTACCCTCAAGCTCTCTTATTGCTTTAGTTTTTTCAGCAACCTCTTTTGTTTGTGACACCTCAGGCGTTGCATCAAACGCAAGCTCCTCACCTATAGCTTCTGCCAAAGCATCTTTTCTAGTTCCTTTTGTTGATGGGGCTACATCATCACCAATGAAATGGTTAACAAAATCAGATTCATTAACATCTACTTTTTCATACAAAGTAGGACCAGAATTTCTACTTACATTAAAAGGTAATTTTCTATCTTTTATTGCTTGATCAACTTCAGTGGGACTAATGTTTGTTTTTACTACCTTTGTGAAAACTCTATCACTAGGGGACTTCATCCTTTCAAATTTAACTAAAGTTGATACCGGCATAGCATCATACACAGCTTTCCAGTTGTTTTCTAAAAAAGTTTTATATGTATCTCTAGTTCCCATAAGATCCGCTATAGGTTTTTTAAGTTCCACTTTATACATCTTACTTAGCGCCTCCTTAAATTTTTTAGAGTTAACATCTGGAAGCTTAGTTCCAAATGCTTTTTTAACAGCTGCTTTAACTGTTTTTATTAAATCTTGATCTATGTTTAGTTTTTTTCTTAAGGTTTTTGGTTTAGCCTTGTCAACTTTTTGTTTTGTTTCTTTTTGAGTAACAACATCCTCTGCGGTTTCTGTAGCTGTAACGTTTCTAGCCTCGGTAACATCTGTTGTAAACTTAGTATCTAAAATTCTATTTGCAGATTCAATCGCTCTTGACTTTAAATATTTGTTAATATAAGCAGCTAATGGAACTTCTTTTGATGGGTTAAATTCACTTATTAGATCATAAACACCTCTGTTTCCAGTTAATATTTCTTCTACTAGAATATCTTGATTTGTTGTATATCCGGGTACATCTCTAAAGTTACTAGCAATTTTTTTAGCCATTGGCCTATACTCTTCTATTATTTCAAAAGCACCTTGTATACCTTTATCTTTATATATAGTATTTACTTTATCAGCTGCGGATTGAGACATCTTATCGCCTTTAAATGCTCTAGTACCCTCTTTTTTAACATTTATTGTTTCAACAGCTTTATCAATATTTCTACTATATTCTTGAATAAAATTCCTTATACCATCTCCAGACTCAAAATCAGCTTTAGCAAATCCAAATTTTCTTAATATAGGTAGTATGACAGTGTCTTTTATTTTTGTCAACACATTGTTGTCTTGAGTAATGTCACCATCTTTTAACAATGAAGCATAAACAGTGAAGTACTCATCAGGATTTTCTTTTAAGTATTTAGCATCATAATTATTTTTAATTCGATCTTCTAACAAATCCATTTGTTCTTTTGGTAAGCTTTGTTTGAAATCATCTACAAGTTTATTAACTTGTGTTTGATCAGAAAATTGATTATTAAGTATTTTGTGTAACAACTCATGTTGACCCACGCTTATTGTACCGGTTTCTTTTGCAACTTCTTTATTGATATATATTTGACCAGCCTCGTCAATAAAACCATCTATATTGCTAGGTCTTCCAGTCTTTTCTACAAACTCTTTAGTAGTTTCATACGTGTTTAGTTTTTCAAAACCAAGTGTTTTTGCGGTTGTTTGAGTTTCAGCTAAACTCTCATCTAACTGTTTACCAACAACTTCATTTCTTATTTCTTGAAGCTGCCTATCTATTTCTTTAGATTGAATATTTAATGGTCTCATACCCACGCCACGTTCTCTGGCTGTTATTTTACCTTCTTCAACCTCCGTTCTCAGAGCATTAGCCTGCTTGTACAAACCATCTTTTTCATTCATTAGTCTTATTATAGTACTCTTTTGCTTTGAATCTAATCTATCAACTAACGCGTCATTTTCTTGTATGTAGTTTTTTAACTCACTTGAGATTGCAGCCATTCTCATGTCTAAGCTAGCTTTAACAGTGTTGCTTTTTTGATTAGATTTTTCTGTGTTTAATAGACTTAGTTCTCTTATTTTTTGATTTACAAACCTAGTTCCATCTGGGCCATTCCTTAAACCTCTATTTATAAGATTAGCTCCACCACCTATAGTTGTGCCACCAACAAAACCTCTAAGGTATGATTCCAACGCTTCATCTGAATTCCAAGAGTCAATCATAACTTCACCTGCTTCTAGTAAAGTTTTACCTTTTGCTAATTCTCTGTTAATAACCTCAGTTCCAAATTGACCATACTCTGTTATAGCTTCTCTTTTACCTGTCATAAGCAAAGTAGCTGCTCCTCTACTTGCATAGCCTTTGTTTATAATGTGTTTAGTAATACCTTTCATACCAAATTTTTCCATCCTATAGGCTATAACTCCTAGTGTTGCTGGTATTAAAACATCTGTTTCATTGTTAGCGGTTAATTGCCCAAGAGGGTCATCTGAATCACCGTATAAAGTATTTGCTTTTTCAACATTAAAATCAGCATACATAGGCGCCATTATTTGTGGTATTAAACTAGTACCATATGTCATTATACCGGCACCAACTGTTACAAGCATATCAGTTACTGTTTCAAATGCACCACCAACAACATCAGCCGCACCATACTGCTCGTACCCTTCAGTTCCAACTGCACCTTTTATACCTTTAACTATATCCCCAGCGTACTCTCTACTTTCTTGTATTTGCTTGTAATCTGTGCCAATTATTTTTTTCCATGCTTCATCCGCTATATCGCCTGGTGACAACCCATTCATACCAGCGTATACTACGTCAATCTCGTTACCCTGTTGTTTTAGTTGCTCTAGTTCTTTATAACGTTCTGGATTATTTTCAATAGTAATTTCTTCTTGTGTTTCATTGTCAACTAAAGCTATCTGTAAATCTTGATCTATATCCATTATTGATTTAGCATACTTGTCTGCTAACTTAGGATCTAATCTTTCTATTAAATCTATAGGTACAGCTCTAGTAGCTGTAAGAGAAGCGTGGAGTGACTTGGGCATGTTAGACAAACCAGCGCTAAATAAGTCTCCTATTTTTTCAAAGAAACCAACGTCTTCAGTCTCTGGTTGTTTTTGTTCGGGTGTATCTACTGGTTTTTTTGTAGATTCTAAAGCAACGCTATCAGCAACTTCAATAGTCTGCTGAGGTGTTTCAATTATATCTTCTTGTATAACAGACTCTTCCTCAGCTTCCACTAAAGTAGCATTTGGATGATCTTTTAAAAACTCGTCAAGACGGTGTTCTGCAACATCATACTCAATGCCATCTGATATATATATCTTAACCATATTATTTAATTATTATAAGTTTGATCTCTTCCTTTTGAGTTGGTCATATCACTAATTGATTTTTTAATAGAGTCTCTAATTGCTTTAGCTTTTGCTCCGCCTTTTATACTATGCTCATACCCAACCACATCGTTAATAAGTGTTTCAAACTCAACAGGATTTGTTAAATCATAAGGTCGTGAATTTGCGGTCCTATTACCATCCTCGTCGGTTTTACCACTAGCAACCTCAATTGTTAATAAAGCATCTTTTGCCACAACTTCACCGTAATCATTAACCTTATCAACTAATTTTACACCATCTATTAATACATCTTTACCATTGATTTTTTTATTTTTAAAGTAACTACTAACATTTGACTTAGTTAATCCTGCAAGGTCATTATATATATCCATTGCGTTTTGACTCTCAGAGCTTAGTCCACCACCTGTTGGTTTTGGTTTATTTTGATGTGTTAATACTCCTTCTTCAATACCAAATTCATTTACCGATTGTTGTGATAACCAATTTAAAGCAACACTTAATTGTTCTTTGTTAGTTGGATTCCACGATTCGTTATTTGTTAAGTCATCAGGGATAACATCCGCCCACAAGACAGACATGTCATTATCATTAGGATCACTTGGACTTATTAAGGAATTAAAAGCCCCTGTTCTTATCATATCCATCTGCGCTAGCATTTCACCATTAATTTTTTGACCTTTAAATGGATTATCTATTTGGTATCCCATAACATCTAAATATTCACCACCTATCATGGGTTTATTTGTAGCGGGATCAACTATCTCAGAGTTCCACTCTTTTACTACAGCGTTTTTATTATCACCTACTGATACTTCATTTAGCGTATAATATAAAGGATTATCAGATTTACCATCCTCCATTTTTATAACTGAATTAGCGGCAGATTGTAGTTCATCCTTATAATCAGGTATTGTTTTTATAAAATCACCACCAGTAGAACTTAAATTAAGAAATGAGTTAATGTTAAATTGAGCACCATTTGTTTCTATTGTTTCACCATTTTGCTCATAGGTTTGTGGTGGCATATATAACATTAAATTACCATCACTGTTTACCATTGTTACTTCTGGTCCACCATCTACTATGCCTAATAACATTCTTTGAAGATCATCTGGTACCTCACTGCTAATAGCACCTGGAGTACCTGGTGGAAGTTTTAAAGCATCTTTTAAGGCAACTATTTGCTCTAACATAATTGGAGCTGCTGTTTTAAATTGTTCTATTTCACCGTTTATTTGAGCTAAAGACTTAGCGCCTTCTTGTTGTAGATCAGGGTTTTCATCCATCATATTTTTTATTTCAATATACTTATCTTTTAAACTAAAGAAATAATTTTGTTTGTTTTTATCAAACGTGTTATTACCAGTGTCGCCTAATCCCATAAGTGGCGTATACTGATCTTCTAAATATTTTGTTTGTGCTTCTGTTAATCTTTTTTGAGCTTCTTTCTCTTTTTTTCTATACTCTTTGTTGGCATTGGCAGAAACAACACCATCTTTAATAGCTTGTTGCATGCCTTTATTGAAAGCCTCAAAGCTTTTGTCTATAACAGGTTGCGGGTTTGTATACGCATTGTTTGGCACGCTAATTTTAGCTGCTGAAATATTTGGTAATAATGAAGGTATTTTATAATTTGCCATATCTAAGTATTTTTTTTAAAATTTCATTTGCCCTACAGCTGTGCTTAATCCACCAAGAGAACCTGTTATTGAACCAACCATGTCAGACTTTGATTGTAATCTTTGTCTTTCCGCATTTTGTTCTTGAGCAGAGTATCTAGCTAAATCATTCGCGTCACGCTGTTCTTTAGACTCAAACACATAAGCTTTTCCTTGTGCATCTGCGGCTTGCATTCTTTGACCCTCACTCATATTAACCATCTGCATTCTTTGTGCTTCACTCATTTTTATTGCTTCAAGTTGACTTTCACCTTGAGCTCTAAGTTTATCATTGTTAACTTCTTGTTGTTCTATGTTAGCTGCTATTCCTTTTTTACTTTGCAATGCTGCTTGTGCTAAAGCTGTTGCTCCACCAGCACTACTACCTGTAGCTCTTAATGTGTCTAGTGTATTTGCTAAAGCTATGTCAGCTTCTTCAGCTTGCATCTCAGCCGCTTGTGTTGCTACACTTAAGTTAGCATATGGATTACTAGCCATCCCACTAACATCCTTAGCCATACCACTAAGATCAGTTACGTTCTCGTATGGGTTTATTATTGCTTGTCTATTACGCTCAATTGTTTGTACTCTTGATTTAGCCCTAGACGCTTTACGTTTTGCTTGTTTTGCTTTTTTAGCAGAGGATATCGCACCGATAGCTCCTTGTGCTACAGCTGTTCCCGCTGCGACTATTGCTGTTACTGCTGCCATAATTATATAGTTTTTATAAGTTCATGGGAGGGTTTTTTATCAACCCTCCACTTTAATTTTTTATGTGTTTCAATTAGGTGTTTATTTCTACCGATACTAAACATGTATTTGTACCCTAACTCTTTGCTTACATTTTCTGCACCGTTAATAAGTAGTTCAATAGCAACCTGTCTATCTTCTTCTTTATAATTAGGATTAGAAATTATCCACTCTAGTAATACACCTTTAGAATTCGTTTTATACAAAAAACCAGCCACTATAGGGGTATCATTATTTTCCACCATAAAACCCCCTTTACCGTTATCAGGTAAAAAATCTTTAGGTGGTGCTGTCCACTCAGGCCATTTATCCCACCAAGATACTAAAGTATCCCAGTCAGACTCTTCAAGCCTTCTGATATTTAATTCCATATGATTTGATTTAATACGAAGATTCTATGTAATTTGTCGATGTAGCAAATAATTCATTTGTTCCAGATGTAGCTGTATTAGTAGCTGTTAATTTTACTGTTGCAAAAAATCCTTTAACTCCTGATATTGCCGCTCCATAAATAACTTCACCTTGTGTTACCGCAGATGTGTTAATTAAGTTTGCAAAATACTTATCTTCTTTTGCTTTAAATTTGTTTTGTAATAATTGAGACTCCATATCTGCTAATGTTAATGGTACACTATACACCGCAATTGCATTGGCTTCATCTTCATTTGTAACAAAGCTTGTTAATGCCCAGTTAGAAGCACCCTCATAATTAATAGTTTGAAACGTTTTAACTAATGAAGGGTTTTGATTAAATATAGTTGTGATGGTAGAGTCATTTTGTACTGTATAAAAATTAGCCCTATTAACTAATGTAGAGTAGTGTTGATAAATAGCACCATCTTTTGTAGAGAAAAACTTATTTGTTAAACTAAACAAACTATCTGGCTCGTATGTAAATAAACTTGTCCAACCTAAAACATTTTCATCAAAGTTTAATGTTTTGAATCCTCCACTTTGTGGTTGTATAGATAACGTGTAACATTTGTTATGTATATCCCAACCACCTATTAATTTTCCATTTCCAATATTAGTCATGTTATCTCTAAAGAAATCATACATACCATAATTAGAAATTTCTGTCATACCATCTCTTGATAGTCTCAATACTGATCCTTTATCTGCATCAGTAAAATATTTTCTATACCCATAAACCGCAAATGATTCTGGGTTATTTGCTATACCCCACTCACCAACATATGATTGAACTGGTCCAATAACTTTATTTGAAGTAGTTTGAATAGGCTCTCCTTGTTGTGTGTATATAGCGTCTTTATCTATTAAAGCCCTGTTTACTTTTCTTTCTTGAAATATAATCAAATTAGTATCTTCTGCATAGAGCTTTTGAACAGTACCTTTAGATGGATCAACGGCTTTAGTAATATCTTCTCCAGCAGAGAATACGTTTGTTTGATTAATACCTGTTCTAGAATTTAAAACCCCAGAGTATATTAAAGAATTTCCTAGTGATTGCTGAGCGTTGGTATCTGTTTCAATAAAAGCCCTTGGTGATAAACCTGTAGATACATTATTATAACCACCCCTTATTCTAGATTCTTCTACAAACCAGTTCCTATCAGCGTTACTGGAATTTATTTTTTTCAAAATATATGTGTTATAATATTGTATTCCTACTGTTGTTGTTGCCATGTTTTATTATCACTTATTTATTTAATTAATTACTATGTCACATTAACCGTAACTACTTCTGTGTCGGTAGAACCTAAAGCATCTGTTAACACAAAAGTTAACAAATATTGTTCTCCAGCCTTTAGTGTTTGTTCAGGAGCAGACTTAACAACTAAACCATAAGCTGTTACCGCCGATGGGTCGCATGGATTAGATACATTTTTTGATGCTTGTTTTGTTATAATAAAATAACTATCTAAGTCCGTTGTAACTACAGCTGAACTAGGTAAAGTTAAAGAAGTAAAACTCCAACCAGCACCCGTTTGTCTCGGGAACAAGAATCTTGAACACAAATCAGCACTACCATTTACACCAGTTAATCCTGTGGCTGTTGTTATGGAATTAAATATTTCAACATTTATTCCATTGGCAACTGATATTACCCCACTATTAGTTATAATTGGATCAACATTTCCTAGTGTAGCGTTGTAATTTTGATTAACAATAACACCATCGGTATCATCACCCGGGTCATTGATTGTATATTGAATTGTGAATTCAAAATAGTTTGCTGTTGCATTATCTTCACCAGCATAGAAAGTTGATGCTGTTGATATCTTGTGTGATCCAGCTGCTGATCCAGATTCTAATATAAATTCTGAAGCTCTATTGTTAGGATTTAATATCCCATTTTCATATTTAGAATTTACAGATAACAATATAGCTGTTGCTGTTGCTATTGTTTCTCCTTTCACAGTTGGCTTAAAATCTTCCGTAATTACTGTTCCAGACGCATCAGCTTCATCAAATCCACCCGCAGCTGCTTCTATTGTGCTACCGGTTATTTCATCGGTTGCATTTATAATATCATAATTTAAATCACTTATTAATTCCGCGGTAGACGTTTCCCAAAATAGTTCTAATGCAGAAACAACTGGAGCTGTTTCGTACACCGCTAGTTTCA
>Ga0207896_1000076_pt1 | contig 21831 bp, 30 predicted proteins | sample LinPmetageLP36_FD_184049 | JGI IMG/M metagenome (GOLD analysis project Ga0207896, IMG submission 184049) | Marine viral communities from the Pacific Ocean - LP-36 (SPAdes) | ecosystem: Environmental > Aquatic > Marine > Oceanic | place: Pacific Ocean | collected 2010-06-15 | reverse complement strand
ATGATAAACCAAAATCGATGATATGCGCTTCAACACCAGCGTTCGTACGCTTATACTTTTTGATATCAGGTGAACCGAGACGACTCTTAAAAGATCCACCGGGATCGTTTCGAATTACTTTACGACCGAGGTCAACGTCCCATGTGTATTGGGTATTGAGAGCATCTGGATTAACCATCACATTACCTCCATGTAAATCGCGATGACGGAAGTCTGGAAATTTTTGGTTAATTCGGTAGAGATTATCAAAAACCTGTACAATTACAGACTTCATCGCATCAAGAGATGGATTAGTTTGCCACCACGAATTAAACGGCTTACCATTAAGAAGTTCCATATAAAGAATATCCTTGGGTTTGGTGCGTTTTGCTGGTTGGACAAAATGACCCGACTTGGCACGTATTCTACCCATGTCTTTATCTTGGATGGGACACTTTCTAAAGAGGTACATCTCGGGAACCGCAAACTCCTTCAATTTTTGGGCAACTTTGAACTCAAACTCAAAGGCACCATTGGTACTTTCCGATGTATCTATCTCTTTGTACGCGACATACCGCCTTCCATTATCATTGATACTTCCACGGTACATCTTTCCAAATGCACCTTCACTCAGTGGCTTACCCTTACCAGCGCGAAGGGTGGGTGAGTTGTAACTGGGAACTTTCAAGAAGTGTTCTGGTACACAAGCCTTCTCACCTTTGAGTAATTTTTTCAAGTTACTCTCGATTGACATACTTACTTATTGGTAAGAAGTTATTTTCAACTTACCAAGAAGGGATTTTTTAAAATATTTTTATTTTTTTGATTTATTTACTCATCGACCTCCTCGATCTCATCCTCTTCCTCAACGTCATCGACCTCCTCAGAAGGTAGATCGAGACCCTGGAAAGCGAAAGAGGGAAGCTTGACCGATTGCTCAAGTAGAACCTGTTGGAGTCGAATAGTGACACCAAACTTGTTATCAATAAACCAAATCTGGTTGAAATCAACGATGGCCATACACTTCTGACCCTTCTCAACCGTATCCAAGGGAACCTGTTCCTTCTGAATACTGTACGTCTCGGGGACGAATGAACCATCGGGCTTAGTGAGAACCTTTAGCTTGATAGTGGAGGGGTACTGCTCCTTACCAGGGCGAACCATAGGCTTGTAGAGAGCTTGCTTGAGAACCTCAACATTGAAGTCCTTGCCGAGCCACTCCTTAGAGTTTTCAGCGACTGTGTTTACGATGATCTCATCGAGAGCCTTGAGCTTGTCATGAAGCTCCATCGCCTCGGTGTTATCGGGGTCGAAAGACAGGTCAAGAGAGTAAGAAGTACGACCAGTACCCTCATCGGTGAAAGCACTCAGACCATACGGAGAGCGCATGAAAGGGAATTGAATGTAGAGCTTTTTGTTGTCGCCGGCGTTGAGATAGACGGCCTTACCGCCATTCTTGTTTTTACGAAGTTTCGAAAAGTTTACAGAAGAAGTAGTGAAATCGGAGGAGCGTTGGATAGAGAGCGACATTGTAGTTGGTTATATCTATACAAGGCGATCAAACTTTAAGTAGGTTTTTTTTGTTAATTTATAGTAACTATTTAAGATGGGTTTATTTAAAGATTGTGGTTGTGGATGCAACGGTAAAAAACAACAGGATAGACTGGTCATCTCTATCATTTCCGCTCTTACATTTTTCGTGATTGCCAACCCAGAGACTTTTCGTATTGTCAGGCGGGTCTTAGGATCCAGGATCGCCACCCCTACCGGGTGCCCCTCCACATTAGGCCTTGCGGTTCATTCCGTCGTATTCATGTTTGTCGTATGGGGTATGATGAACATACCAAGGGAATCACCATGTGCGAAGAAAGCGAAGAAGGGTTCTAGGACTGTGTTAGAAGCCCCTAAGCCCATGGTTGAGGTAGATGTTCCTCAACCCGAATTCTCGGAACCACATGTAGAGATGGGTGACAGTGGTCTCCAGTTAGAACCCCAGGGTCTCGATTCCGAAGGCACCCTTTTCAAGTAAATTTAATTCATGCATTTTCCAGTCAATTTGGGTAAATTGATAGTAAAATGTTTAAAACTCTTCATCAAATCCAATTTCATCGGATGTATCGTCCATTTTTCCATAATCACCTACCCGTTTCTCAAAAAAGTTTGTCTTCCCATCGAGAGATATATTTTCCATGAAGTCGAAAGGGTTCTTTGAGTTCCAAATGGTAGGTTGTCCAATCTGTTTAAGAAGACGATCAGAGACATATTCGATATATTCAGACATCTTATCAGAATTCATACCGATGAGGTTACATGGCAGTGCATCCAAAATGAAGTTCTTCTCGATTTCGACAGCCTCTTTTATGATAGAGTGAATCGTTTCAGTTGATGGTTTATTCCGAAGTTGTTTGAACAACTCAACCGCAAACTCTTGGTGAAGACCTTCATCCCGAGAGATGAGTTCATTACTGAAGCAGAGACCGGGCATGAGACCCCTTTTCTTTAGCCAATAAATAGCACAGAAACTACCAGAGAAGAAGATACCCTCAACACAAGCAAACGCAAAGAGACGCTCAGCGAAAGAACGGGTTTTAGTATCGAACCACTTCATGGCCCATTTTGCCTTTCTCTCGATACAGGGTACAGTTTGAATAGCTTCGAAAAGTTGTTTCTTTTCAGCACCGTCTTTGATGTATTTGTCAATAAGTTTAGAGTACGTCTCACCGTGAACCATCTCATTGTGACACTGATAAGCGTAGAAGGATCGTGCCTCAGAGATTTGTACCTCATCAGCAAAATTATTGTTGATGTTTTCGAAAACTATACCATCGGAACCCGCAAAAAATGCAAGTATATATTTTATGAATTTTTGTTCGTTATCATTCAGGGTTTTCCAGTCATCCATATCACTAGAGAGATCCACTTCTTCTGCAGTCCAATTGGACATTTGAGCCTTCTTGTAAAGTTCCCAGAGTTCGGGGTACTTCAATGGGAATACAGTAAATCGATTTAATGTTGGGTTCAAAATTGGTTCATATTCGTCTTCTATGTAGTCCTGAAATTCAAAATAGTTTCCGATGAGACGACCGTCAATAGATATTTGAGGGTAAGTTGATACCGAGCCACCGCACACTTCCTTGAGCTCTTCCTTGTCGACCATGATTTTTTCAAAATCGAAACCCTCCGATTCACACAGGGTTTTAGCATGGTCACAATACTCACAACCTTCCTTCGAATAAATAATAACTTTCATCTGTGATATTATCCCTTATTATTTTTTGTCCGAAAACTCTAAGCATGATTGTGCCCTCTGAAATAATTGAAAATGATATAGTCAAAGTATTAGTAAACGAAGACGGAGTCGAAGACGAAATGTATGGTATTGTTGGTATGAATACAGGCAATACAATCGGCCTGAGATATCTCAATCCCACTGAACTCTTTTATAAGAGTGCATGTGTATATGAACTAGAACAGGAGACCCTCTCACCCGTACCCTATGAAAGTTTAATGGAACATTACCCAAGTGGAACTCGTTTCGAAGATCTCGAGATGAAAGCATTGGGTATCGGTCAGTATGTCATGTACTCTGAAATTGATGTAGAAGACGCAGACAGTGATCTATATGACGAAGGTGGTGATGAAGAATCTGACCTCGATGGCTTTATCGTATCAGACAGCGAAATCACCGGCCAGGACATCCCTTTACCCCCGGGGCATCAGGCTATTGATAAAGAATGGAATGCATGGGAACCCACCACATCGGGTGGTAAAAGTTTTAAAGAGACTGTCGATATGATTGAAACGAATTTACGGCACCTAAGTACTTCTGCGTAATTTGCTTTTTAAAAAAAGCACCGTCAATCATACCAAGATGCTGGCTGCTATATGGTCTGACATAGACCGTCTATTACTAAATACAAAAGAAAATGAAGAAAAGCCAGTGAATATAAATTTTTGTCGTGAATGCTCAGGTGTTAAGGTATATTCCCGTGAAGGATTACCTACGTGTTCGGAATGTGGTCTCGTTGATTCCTATTTTATAGATGAGAGCGCAGAATGGACGAGTGGTATGACAGACGATGGAAAAGTAAATGATCCAGCTCGATGTGGGAACCCAAATGCAAACCCAGAACTCTTTTCTCAAAATTGGGGAAAGGGAACGGTTATTTCCACACAACGAGGCTCTACATACGAAAACAAACGTATGGCTAAAATCAATTTTCACATGTCGATGAATCATCGGGATCGGTCATTATTTCATGCATATAAGGATATCGATGAAGCGTGTCACACACTTCCTGATGCGGTATTGAAAGATGCGAAGATGATGTACAGGAAATTCAATGAGGGAAAACTTACACGAGGTGCGGTGCGTTTAGGTATCAAAGCAAACTGTGTTTTATACGCATGTCGTCTCGCGAAGGTTTCTCGAACGACCAAAGAGATTTCGGATATGTTTGGGATTCAATCCAAGGATGTGAGTAGGACTACACAGATGTTCAAAGATATTATCATGGGTGCAACTGAAAAGAATTATGTGACGAAAGCTTTCGATGTTATGAATAGACTTTTGAATTCATTTGAAGTGACACGGGAAGAGCGTTTGAAATGTATAAACATGTGCAACACTGTGGAAGATTGTGTAGAACTCATGAGTAAAACACCGAACAGTGTAGCTTCATCCATTATTTATATGGTTTTGAAAACTAAAATTTCCAAAACGGAGATGTGTGAACGATGTGCGGTATCAATACCAACATTGAATAAAATAGAGAATATTATAAAAAAATACTTAGAGGTTAAAGGTCATACTTAACATATGACCAAGGTATTTCTATCTACCCCATGTTATGGTGGGTTATGTTTGGAAAAATATATGTCTAGTATGATCAAGCTTCAACTCCTTCTCATAAAGGAAGGAATTCAGATGTACCTTGATACTACTGAAAATGAATCACTCGTTCATAGAGCGCGGAATGTATCCGTCGGTCGTTTCATGCAGAAAACTGACTGTGATTATTTTATGTTCATCGATGCAGATGTCCATTTTGACCCCGAGGCTGTCGTTCGACTCATAAAGTCTGGGCACGATCTTTCGGTCGCATGTTACCCAAAGAAGGTTGTGATGTGGGATCAAGCAGCGTCGGCGGTTAAAAGTGGAGATGAACGCGATATGTCTATGCTTTCGTCGAGTCTCGTCATCAATTTTGGTGCACAGAATCGTCCAATCAAAGATGGATTTATAGAAATTCTAGACGGTCCAACTGGTTTCATGATGATTAAACGATCAGTGTTTAAGACACTCGAAGAGAAGTTTCCGGAACTGTGGTGCAAGAATGATCATCAGAACAGGGATTTTGATGAATATCACGCAGCATTTGATTGTATGATCGACCCCGTGACTCGTAGATATTTGTCTGAAGATTATGCGTTCTGTAGGCGGTGGCAACAGTGCGAAGGTAAGATTTACGCGGACGTGAATACAACCCTTGGACACGTAGGAAATCTACCATTCGGTGGGTGCCTTAATGATAGGCTTAAGGTTTAGAATATATAATAACACATGAATCTTGTTACCATCATAACGACTCGCTCAAAATCGTGTTCAGTAAAAACTCTCCATGCTATTCTTCGACTTAATATGAGATGCCTCCAAAGGAATATTAATAATGAAATTACATACGTGATAGATGACCCATACGCAAAGGCTGAAGCTGTTCAAAAATATATAAAAACACACGACCGTATCGTCTTCATAGATTTTGGGATTGGTATCGATGATGAATCCCTTGATCAAATTTTCCAGCCACACGACACGGTGGGTTGTCTCGTTTTCCCGGGTGTAAATGAGGGAATTGACTGGGATATGTTCAAGGAGAAGATCAAATCAGATTCCAAAGAACCACCATCACAGATGGGACTTCACTTTGACACACGCGTAGGTAAGAAGATCTCCAAGGACATTTATCAGGTTTCGTCCACGGATGCGAAGGTATGGATGATAAACACAAAAAATGTATTGAAATCTATAAAGGATAAGAAGAGTGGGAGTTTTAAAATTTACCCAAAGATGTTTGAAAAATTCGCAGAACAAGGTGTTCGTACATATGCATTTACGGCAGCTAAGTTGACAACAACGTATACACACGAATGTATAAGTAATATCCTCAACGCTGCGGGTGTGAAAGTAAATTAAAGTTTATACACTTTTATAAGACATGTCTATAAAGTCGGACTCCCCGCTTTACAAATATGTTGTGAAATTCATTCATACTACGTGGGGTAGTAAGGACTATTTTCCGGGACCTCAACCCATATCAATCGAGTACAAGCATTTCCCTATTTTGAAAAGGGGTAATTACACTGTGTGCGAAAAAACAGACGGTGAGAGACATATGATGGTTGCTTTGATGTTTGAGGGGAAGAAGAAATGTTTATTCGTCAATCGAGCATTCAAGATGTTTGAAGTGTCACTTAATCTCAAAAAAGATGTGTATGACGGAACAATCTTGGATGGTGAACTGTATGAGAATACACTCATGATTTATGATGCTGTAATCGTATCGGGAAAAACGGTATGGAATTCCAATTTGTTAGACCGTCTCGGGTATGCTAAGTTTGGTGTGGTACAACCGATCATCTATATGAAGTCGGATAAATGGCGTCTTCAATTGAAAGAGTTTCATCATATGAGAGATTTCAAACAGTTTATGGATGAGTATCTTCCCACAGTAAAACAAGAAGTCGACGGACTCGTGTTTACACCCATCGATGATCCTATTAGGATAGGAACACACGAAACGATGTTCAAGTGGAAGCCTCAAATGAAAAATACAGTCGATTTCTTGATGAAACGTGAACCAACGAGAGAAACGCCTGGGTACAAACCAGGTCCGCTCACATGGAGGTTATATATTCAAGAAAGGGGGAAGTTGTTTTTTGAATCTGAAATCCCATCGGGTAAAATGGAAGATCAACCGTGGTTTGAAGAAGGTGCAATCGTCGAGTGTATGTACATGGGGTGGGATGAACCCATGTGGTGGAAACCGTTGAAGAGGCGGTATGATAAAACACACCCCAATAATCGCCGAACATTTTACAGAACTATCGTGAACATCAAGGAAAATATTAAGATGAAGGAGTTTTTAGATTGTAAACCATAAAGTAAAACCCTGCTTCTTCGGGTAGAGAGTGTTCCTTTGTAGATTCATCATTTAATAAAAACCATTTATTTCTACTTTTAGCGAATGAGACATAATGTCCATCATCTTGGTCACCTACATGAATCGCACTAGAAATGAGATTATATTCATATTTATCGATGAGAATGTTTTCTATAATTTTTACATTACTTTTAGTGTCAAAAGAAATCATAAGAACTTGTGGGAGTTTGGAAAATAACATGCGAGTCGTAGCGACACTGTGCACCTCGCCACTGGTATCTTCGAAATTTTCTATCGTATTCCAATCCGTACTTTTAAGAAGCATCTCACCCATATCATTTCCCGAAGATGTGATGATATGTACACTGAAATCTTCTACGTTAGATGATTTTCCACCCGGCCATATAGTCTCCTGTGTTTTCTTCCCGTAGAACCATGGTTTGATGTTCGGTACGGCTCGTTCTATGATATCTATGATACACAAGATTGCTTCTTGAACGTCATGTTGTTCGTCACTTTTGAATCTTGGGAACTTTTTCTTAAAAGATTCAAGGAGAGGCTTTGCGTTTATCATCTCTTTACCATTTTTCCAGTAAATGGCAACTAAGTGAGAATAAAGTTGTGTAAATTCACATTCTCCAACATAAGGACACTTCAAAAAATAGTTTGAAAGAACTGGAATATACAAAAGGCATTGTACTGCTGTATTGAAATAACAGGTGTTTCCGTTATTTATAAAACCTTTCATTACAATTTATAAACAAAAAACACTTAAGGGAAAGTCGCATCATATTAATGACAATGATGGACATTAAATCCATTTACGACAAGGTTAAACCCACCTTTGATTCTATGAAAGGTGAAGAGCATATCGAAGTTGAGTTACGCCTCGGCAAACATAACGGTTCCCTGTTCGATACCAACATGGGTAAAGAAACCTGGGAGCGTGTTCTCACGGGACTGAAGAAGTATCAGGGATGGGAAAGTGTGAATTCCTCCGTTGCTGATGTCTACTATAATGATGCCAACAACATTCGAATCACAGCTGATGAAGGGTCTGGTGAACAGACGATGGTCCAGAAGATCAATGTAATCAAGGAGGATTTCAAATGTAATCCGATTGATGTGCGTTTTAGCGTTTCACGGGAAATTCCAACATTTGGTGAATATGAAATGGACCGAAAGCGTAACAAGACACGCCATTCGTTCGTGCGTAAGAATCTGAGTATCGATATGACCATATCTTCAGGTGACAGCGTTGACATGGATTCTGAAGAAGAATGCTCATATCAAATCGAACTCGAGATTGTAAACCCTCAGGAAGTTAAAAATGATGATGAATTCTATAACATTATTCACAAGATTTCTGATCTTGTGAAGATTTTCTGAGTTATTAATATACAATGTCCAAGGTTAATTCGAAACAGATGATGAAAATGGCTGCCATATTTGCGGTGCTCATCGCCGCTATTATCTTCATGAGTGGTCGTGAGGAAGAGAAGGAGGAGTTCAGGGGGATGTCTAAGAGGGCGAGGAGGGCGATGAAGAGGGCGATGAGGAGGGCGAGGAAGATGAGGAGATGAAGATAATTTTCTAATATACTAGTATAAAATGTCGAACACTGTTCAGCCAATGGCCAGTGCCGTAAACCTTACTGCCCCAGCCCCCACTTTCATGAATAAGGTCAGGGCGGGTAACCGACCCACCTTAATGAAGATTGGTGCTGTCGTCGCAGTGTTGATTGCGATCATTATATTTATGCGCAGGGGATCTAAGAAGAAGAAGGAGGAATACTCAGCGAAGAAGGCGGCGGCGGCCGCGAAGAGGATGATGAAGAAGCTCATGAGGTAAAAAACTAGATAAATATTAATATAAATCACCCTTCAGATGAAACTGTTATTTCCATCTAAAGAATAGATACGTTTAATATCCATGGATGAAGCCAGACATTTGGTTGTTGAAAAACCAGATGGTTCTGTCGCGATAGCATTTAACCAAGAGGTTCCACCACCGGAACCACCGGAACCACCCCCCGAAATTATACGACCACGTTTCAGAGTTTTACTAGAATATCACCCCGTTGCGCGTGCTCTAGCGTATATATTCGTACTTGCATCTGGTGTAAATTTGGCTCTTTACATGAGAACAATAGATATTATCAATTTTGTGTTGATAGTATCTACGACGGGTGCTATACATACCGAATACCAGGCATCGATAGCAGTTGTAGTGTTTCATGGTACATGTGCGGGGCTCATGATAGTACCATTTTGTGTTCTTAGAATGTGGGAACAAGCTATTTACCAATTTTCAATCGCTATGATGTGTATTACCGCATTTAATACATGCAATCAATTACCTAATCCCTAAATATGTCGCTGTTCAGCATCTTGAAGAGATTCCATAACATCGTTTTATGTTGTGGACTTTCAACACATTCCCAGTCATCAACTATAGACATGATGAGTTTGTTATCATCAAGCTCATCATTTTTACGAAAACTGAGGGGTGCGCGTTCTCCTTCACTCCTGACATTTCTAATGTAATCTGCTACAGTGTAAATAATAGCATCTAAAAGTTCCTCTTTGGCCATATCTAGCCAGGAGTCTGTAGGTGTCCCCCAAGTTCGCGTGTCATCATTCACTCTCACACCGTGATTATAACGTTTCAACCCGAGCTTTAACCGCTCGGTTAATTCCTCTCGGACGGGCATTTGAATTAATATTAGCCCTAAACTTTAACCAATATTTCCGGTAATCGTCGATTCCCTTTTTAGATATTTTACCCTTTTTATTGTTGAGTATATAGTTTGCCAGTGCCAACTTGAAATTATTCTTCAAATTGTATGGAACACCAGTCACGTTCGTGTTATTCATGAGGTACCTCTTCTCAAGATTTCTCTTTCTTTGCATCTTCCACTGACTCACGAGTCTTCGTTTAATTTCATTGATATCGCGTTTGAAAGGTATACCTAACGCATTCTTCTTTCTATTCAGTTTGTTAATTTCATTTTGAACCACCTTTACATCATTGTTAAGGTTGGGTTTGTATCTTTTCATCCATGTGACACCAAAATATTTGGCGAGATCATTGCGGATAGAATTTTCATTGAGCCGTCTTTTCATCTCTATGTTATTTATCTTCAACTGTCGATTCATCGCATTAATGGCATTCTTGGCATTCTTCTGCTTCTGTCTGATTGCCCTCGGGGATGGAGGTTTAACAACTGGCTTAGCGGCTATATTATTACGAGCCTTTTCAATCTTCTTACATAAACTGAGTTTAGTGTCCTTTTTGTCGTAAGGAATCTTCATGGCTTTACATATCAGTTCAAGATTAGGCTTAGAATATTGGTCACATATTTTTCGCCCGATCCGGAAGTTCTTAGTATTTACCTTTCCGGTGATGGCTACATTTTTACCCTTGGTAGTGTTTTTGAATGTGACTGTCTTTTTCTTGTTTAATTTTTTGATCTTCTCACAGATCTCTTTACGCGTTCCAAATTTACCCACCACTCCTAACTTCTTAGCTAAATCTAAATCTATGAGTTCGGGTTTGGGCATCCGTTCACACCTTGTACTGTTTATGTTCAACGCAGAAACCTGTGTGGTGTTTAATATCTTCTTCTTTGTCGTCTTGGCCTTGGCCTTGGCCTTGGCTTTTGGTTTGGTGCGTGTCTTTTTATCACCCTCGGAGAATACCCCTGTGATGGTAATTTCACCAGCGTCGTTCATTTTTTCGATTAGACTCTGTCCCCGATTATACGCATTTAATACATCTTCGGGGCTTTTGCCGCCGAGAATCTGAACATTACCAGATTTGGTTATATTGTATTTATAATCGCCTATGTACGCGTAGAAGAATGGACCAAGTTCAGGTTCATACCTCACATCAGTCATACCATATTCTCTAAATCGGGCAGCAGCCAAGCCAAGATTTTTAAAAACACCATTGAATCTAAACTGTGCACTGATATTGTTGTATTCAAATGGATTATATAAGAAAGCCTCTTGTTCCGTGTAACGACTAACGACGAATTTCCGAATTAGCTCCGGTTGAACACTTATGTTCGCACCAACAAATCCTCCAGAAAATCGAATTTTACCATTTCTGTATATATTAAACGTAACCTTATGTGATTCTATCCCATTAGAAATCCTTAATATTATCTGAGTACTGAAATAGTCCTTGTTTATGTTACCCTTGGGACCATAGTTTTTACTATGTGAATAACCCGTCTGAAATCGACCGTATATTCCCTTTATATCTAATGTGTCTATATAAAGACCTTCACCGATAAAGGTTTTATCGAGTGGTTTTTTTACTAGTATGTTTTTTATGTTTATACGGGGTTCTTTACCGAATCCACTGTTCACGTTGGCATTAAACATACCGATGTTTAGTTTACTCATTGAAAGTCGTGTAGGGGCAATATAATCTAATGAAGTATTGTTGAAATTTGCTTTACCTAATGCATTTTTGAATGCGTTTTCGTTTATATCACTGAACTCATTTTCAAGGGGGTCATTCTCAAATTCCTTAAACATACCTTCGTATCGTTTGTCATTGACGATATTCCTTTGGAGTGTATTAGGAACTTCTTGTCTCTTCAAAAGATTAAGTTCCACTTCGCGGGGAACCTGGACATTTGGCGCACTCCTGGGTGGTGGCCACTGAAGTGATGGGCTACGCCTAGGACCCGTGGTCTCTATTCTGATGCCTGAGGTTTCCACGAATTCTCGAATTCCTCGACTCATTACTATTATGTACAGGTATTTTTTTTAAAACTCGTCTGTGAATCCGAGTGATTCTTCGATCACGTTAAGACCGTAAATGATGGGTTGCTTGGGGTACAATCGCCCCTTGTATGTGACCGATTCGTTCCTGACTTCAACATCTCTTGAACTGAATGGTCCAATGTAGAAATCGGGGTGAAACTTATGCCTCCCAAGGTTGTTTTCTTGGCAGTGTTGATTGAACACTTGAATAAACAACTTCTGGGGTACAAACATATCTTCACCAAACTCGATATTCGTAGACTCAAGGAAGTTTGTGAGTGTACTCGCAACCATCGCCACTTGCTTTTGGATGAGCTTGAAATAATTAGGCACCACATTCCAAATATCTCTGTCCCTGAATTTATTGGAATAATCTAGGTATCCACGCACACATTTGAGTAGAATAATAGGGAGCTCCTTCTCCAACTTCTTTTCAAGGTTTGGGTCTGCTTCCTGAACCTGTTTAGTAAAGTTCCATGGGAGAATACGACGCAGTACGGAACCAGAATTATCTTTCCAGTTTGGAATCTCATTTCCACCGAGTACCCCGGGTACCTTCCAATCCAGTGAAACCGCTATTTTGTTCTTGACTGCGATAGAAACCCTTTCACCTGATACGATGGACTGAAACTCAGCCTGTTCGAGTGCGAGGTCACCCTTAATCTCCGGTGCGATGAACATGAAACTGTCTTTCAAGGCTGACAGACCGAACTTCCTCTCAATGTTGTTCCCGAGTGTGCCTACGTCCTGACTTTCATAAAAACGCTTGAAAACATTGTTAATGAGTGTCGATTTACCAGACCTCGCGATACCCTTGAAAAATGGAATGACTTGCCAAGAATCAAGATCACCAACATCATAGCAGAGGCGTCCACCCATAACATAAGCCCAGTTACACACTTCGGGCTCGAACTTTTGGTAATGTAAAACCTTATCAAAGTGCGGTGTGGGGATATCTTGCCAATTTTCGAGATGGGAAAAGTCATCAAACTGCTGATCGAAATACTTACATGAGATGATAGTTGGGTCTAGGCACCGAAACTCCTTACTGTCGTATGGGTAAAAGCGAGAATCATAAACCCCGCGGTCAGGAATCCATTCCTTTCCAACAAAAACACCATTCTTAAATGACCATACATGACGCCTCTTTTCAATCTCGGGAAACTGTGGATCGATGCACTTAGAAATGTATTCAATCACATCCCTGTATACGGTTCCTCGACTGGTAAAGTTTTTCCAGTTTGAGAATTCATCATCTTTAGGCGCGATGTTACGGACAAAAGTCTGGATTTCCTGCTTCGCAACCCATGCCCGGGTGCAATACCCATCGATGGTCTTGATTTCTTCACAGCAAAAGTCTTTGTATCGTCGGTACCCAGATTTATACGCTTCATCGAGTGTATAGAGGAGACACTTTTGATACGGGGAACAATCATCAATCTCATCTTCGTCCATGGTGGAAGGGTCCGAACTTGAGGATACCTGTGGAACTGCCATTGGGTTGACAACACGCTCGTATGCTATGAAATGGCGTCTGATATTTTCATAACCATCTTTCAGCTGTTTGACGACGTTATTGACTCGTTTCCACAGTGTGATTCCATCACCGTTTACATCGTGAGATTCGATCTTGAGATCCCTGACCCGATTCTTCAAGTCAATGATAAAACGACGCTGTCGCTCTCGGATTCCCTTGATAGCCAGAATATCAATTCTTCCAGGAATGGGGTTATTGTTACTGTCCCAATTATCGGCGTGGATGAATTGCCTGTACCCCAACTCACGTGCATTTCTATAATCTTCAGTCTGAAGATCCCAGAAGATTTCAAACTTCCTCACAATTTCAATTATTTGGTCCTCATTCATCGATTGGATTTGCTCTTTTTGTAGCTCGGCCAGTGCTTCATACCTGTTCGGTTCCTTATCGATGAAGTGAGTGTCTTCCATGCTTACTCTTACTATGAATTTTTCTTTTAACTAAATTTTTAATCCTGAAGCTTGGCAAGAATCTTTATAAGGATTTTATTCTGTACCTGCATTTGGTTAGAAATCTCGACGAGAGCTGAACATACAGTGTCACCATCCTGTGTCGCCATGAGAGAAGTCATCAAACCTATGATGTCAGTCTCATCGTCCTCAAGGTCCTCAAGGTCCTCGATAATTTCCTGGTCATCTACCGATATCTCATCCTCAGTCTCATATTCGTCGGAGACGATTTCACCCTCTTCAAATTCTTCAGGCTGTGTGGACATTTGAATTAGACGGAGAAAAAGTAGACTGCGAAATTTCGCACATTCAACCAGAATTATTTTCTCTGCTTATAGTACAACAACTCTCAAAATGGCCGGTGGTCTTATGCAACTCGTGGCTTATGGTGCCCAGGACGTTTACCTGACTGGTAACCCTGAGGTAACTTTCTATCAGGCGAAATACAAGCGCCACACTAACTTCGCGATGGAGAACATCGAGCAGACCGTCAACGGTACTGCCGCCAACTCCGGTCGCGTCTCCGTCACCGTCGCCCGTAACGGTGATCTCGTCGGTGACATGTACCTCGAACTCGAGTCTGACATCGCCGCTACCGCCACCGCGGAGGCTGGTGACTGCAACTGGGTCGCCGAGCGTGCGGTTTCTTCCGTCGAGTTATCGATCGGTGGACAAAGGATTGACAAGCACTACCAGAAGTGGTGGCGTCTGTACTCCGAGCTTTACCTCGATGAGGCCAAGAAGGCCACTTGGGGTAAGATGACTACCGCGGCTGATGGTTCCACTGTCTATTTGCCCCTAGTCTTTTTCTTTAACCGCAATCCCGGACTTTACCTCCCACTAATTGCTCTGCAGTACCATGAGGTGCGCATTGATATTGACCTCGCGTCCGATTTCACCACCTTCCTCAACGCGTCCGTCTTCAAGGTCTGGGCCAACTACGTCTACCTTGACACCGAGGAGCGTCGCCGATTCGCGCAGAAGGGCCACGAGTACCTCATTGAGCAGGTGCAGCACACCGGTACCGATACCGTTGACCCCGCCGCCACCAAGCAGGTCCGCCTCTCGTACAACCACCCCGTCAAGGAGCTCGTGTGGTGCTTCTCCAACACCGCCGCGAAGTCTTCCCTGTGGAACTTCACCAAGAACAACCTTGTCACCGAGGTTGCCCTCCAGTCCAACCCCTCCGACCAGACCCACGTTGATTCCAACTGCTACGTGCCCATCTCCAACCTCGGCACCCCTCTCTTCTCCACCGAGCTCTCCACCGCGGCTTACACCGAGGAAGCGTCCGGTCAGCTTGAGACCTTCAAGCTTGTCCTTAACGGTCAGGATCGCTTCAAGGAGCAGAAGGGTAAGTACTTCAACCAGGTCCAGGCGTACAACCATCACTCCGGCTGCCCCGCCCCCGGTGTGTACTCCTACTCCTTCGCGCTCAAGCCCGAGGAGCACCAGCCCACCGGCACTTGCAACTTCTCCCGCATCGATAACGCGCAGGTTGCCGTCAAGATGGCTGCCGGTACCGCGACTTCCATGCACATGTTCGCTACCAACTACAACGTCCTCCGCATCCAATCTGGTATGGGTGGCCTCGCTTTCTCCAACTAATTTGTTGGTCTCTGCCTTTTAGTAAATTAAATCAAAAAATCATTTTTAAATCACATCACTCATGAAATTTAAAAATGTAAGTAATATCATATGGAATTCACGTTTAAGGACACTCTCATGTTTTATCAAACATCTCTGCGTAATGTGGGATTATACACATCGATCTCATTAGCTCTGCTCGGTGTGTCTCGCTTTTACCGTGGGAAAGAGAACAAAGTTTATAACATCATCTTCATAATTCTTAGTATGATGGCCCTGTTTTTAGCGTTTTCTATTTTACGAAACCTCATTCGTCACGTGACACTCTTCAGGGATGGATTAAAGGATGAATCACAGAAGGCTATGATTAATGAATATTTGACTATTTCAAACGCACTCCAATATGTCTTGTTGACTGTCTCGGGACTTTCGGCGTATACATTGTATCGACAGGTTTAAAAGGGAGCGGGGTAATTAAGATATGATCAAAAAGATTCTTGAACTTTTTGTAAAAATTGAAAAACCTGTATTAGGTCGTTGGAATTTGAAGTCATGTAACGAAATTTCAACGTCTATTAATTCGATTTATCAGAATAGGGATCATTGTGGTGATACTATATGTAAAACTCCCAAGAAAGCTGTGGAGTATGTTAAAGTAGATTGTCCTCCCAATCCCAAAAAGTAAATTCACCCACGGGTATCGTGTGATCGCTCGTCACTAAACAGTGAAGAATATCATCCACCGTATCAAGCTTTTCAGCCTTTTCAAAATCTCTCACGGGAATGTACTTGTCACCACACTTTATGTGATGTGACCCAGTTACAAATACATTTTCCTCGAGTTCTTCACTATAAATTTTATAGAACGGATCTTCTTCACTCGACTTGATTTGCATAGTAGCTTGAACGATAGCCCCGTTTATGAGTGTGTCTCCTAGTTTAATGTATTTTAGTGGAACTATCTTACCGTCAGTGAGTTTAATGGGTGTATTTCCCGAGAAACACATCCATCTCGTTGCAGCCCGTGCCGCAGCCCGTGCCGCCCTAGCAGCAGCCTGTGCCGCCCTCCTTGCAGCCCTAGCAGCAGCCTCCGCCTGTTCCCTTGCCCACCTCGCGGCGGCAAGAGCTGCATCCCTTACGGCGTATGCAGCCTTTTTAATTTCTTCGAATGCTTTATTAAACAGTTCCGTGACCTTTTTTAAAGCAGCACCCGCGATCTGTCCAACCTTACGAATCGCGTCGTTTACCTTACGTTTAATATCATTGAAAATTTTTTCTCCCGTCCTCCCAATCTCGTTCACCATTTTCCGACCAGCCCCGGAAATATCACGAGTTACTTTAGTGACCGCACCGCCAATCGTTTTGATAACCTTTTTACCACCACGATCTATATCTCGTATAACCTTTTTACCACCCTTTTCTATTGTTTTTATGGCTTTTTTGGCACCTTTTGATATATCGCGGATCATTTTTTTAAGACCATCCTTCAGTTTTCGTATAACGTCTTCACCTGCTTTCTTTATCTTACCCCCTATACTTTGTATCATCTTCCACAGATCCTTTAACGCCTTGAATATCTCCTTCAGTATCCACATGAAGAATTTCTTAACTTTTCCGGGTAAGGTCTTTATCCAATTTCCAATCCATTTAAGAGGATCGAAATATTTATAGGCTCCGTACCCTGTGGCAGCCAGGGACGATGACAGCCCTAATAAAACAATAATATTGTAAAGCATATTATTGTTTTATTATTACAAAATATAAAAAAAACGACTATCATCTCATTCTAAACAATCTAGCGAATTGTTTCCGTGCCTCTCTGGCTCCCCTTGCCGGAGCATCTCTAACAGCTTTGGCACTTTGTCGACCCAGGTTTGAAATACCATTCTCCATCTCTTTCACGGCTCGTTTTCCTGAGTTGCCTATATCCTTAACAACTTTTTTACCTGCACCACCTATCTGTTTGATAACCTTTTTACCTGCACCAGTTATTTGTCCAGGAATTTTTTTGATCCCATTTCCAATATTCTTTATGATTCCAGTGAACGCTTTTTCAATCTTTTTGAACATGTCCGTAAACGCTTTTTCAATATCTTTAATAATTTTCTTCGCACCAGCGGCTATTTTTCTAGCTATACCTGAGACGAATTCCTTAATCTTATTGAATGCGTACTGAATAATGGCCCAAATATCCTTAAGAATTTTAAGTAACGCCTTCTTGATATCCTTGAGTGCATCGAATATCAATTTTATGAACAGGTTGAAAAGTTGCATGAGTTTCTTTGGTAAAAATTTAGTAAAGAACCATTTTAGTGTCTGTGTCGGTTTGAAATTATTATATACGACAAAAGTCGACGCCGCCAGGGACGAAGACTGTGCCATTACAATAGCCAGTCTGACTGATAAACTAGACATGCTATTTATAATAGACCACTAAAAAAAATCGTTAGAATTTTGATATTTGTTTACCGATTTCACTGACAACCTTTTTACCGGCACCTGCGACTTCTTTTATAGCCTTTTTACCGGCACCGGATACATCCCGAACAATCTTCTTACCTGTACCCGCCACTTGTCCAACCGCCTTTTTGCCAAAATTACCCACATCCTTGACAACCTTTTTACCTGCACCAGCTACTTGTCGAACAATCTTCTTACCAGCACCCGCAACATCCTTGACAACCTTTTTCCCTGTATTTTTTACCTTGTTAACCGCATCCTTTACGAACTTTTCAATTTTTTTGACGATATTCTTGACAATTTTGGCAATCTTATTACCTATATTCTTTGCAAATTTGGCTACGTCTTTTACCGCTTTCAGTAAACCCTTGATGGCTTCCTTGAAAAGCCATTGAAAGAAAACCAGAGGGTTATACTTATAAAGTGAATAACATAGCGACATCGACGACGAAGATTTCATACAAAATAATGTACATATTGGTACGAGCAACGAGCCGATCATACTCTTACTTTTCACAGAGAAAAATATTCTCAACGTAAAATTTTTTCAAGAGTTGTAGATCTTGGGACCCTAATACCGAAGGGAGCCATAAGTGACCTGAGAGCTCCTGTGACAATCTTGAATAAGTTGTAATTGAAACTCGCATATACCGATCCGGCGCAACATCCTATGAGACATATCCATCCCATTAATATACTACCGATCAGTTGAAGTATCATACATTCTTCTGAGAAAATAATATAAAAGAATACCGTTATATATAGGTATGTATGAGATTTACACCGATGGGAGCTCTTTGGGAAATCCTGGACCTTCTGGCTGGGGTGTGGTCAGTGATAGTTTTAAGCTTAGTGCTGGACAACCTAATTCAACAAATAATCGGATGGAGATGACAGCTATTTTGCGAGCTCTTGAAGAGTGTGTGAAGAGAGATATTCAAGAGGTGCGTATATTTACGGATAGTAACTACGTGAAACAAGGAATAAATTCATGGATTATAAAATGGAAACAAAATGGGTGGATGACATCTGCGGGTGCACCCGTAAAAAATAAGGATTTGTGGATTGCTATCGATGAAACGCGTAATAAATTGAAAATTGTCGAATGGCGATGGGTAAAAGCGCATAATGGCGATCCTAGAAATGAAGAAGCTGATACATTAGCCAGGGAAAGTGCGAAAAATATATCCGCGTAAAATAGACCATGAGTGTTAAACAAGACGAACAGTGTGAATGGTGTGAAAAACAAGAAAAGTTGCTTATAAAATGGGCTGAAAAAGCGGCTGGATACCGCTGGTTACATAATCACGCACGCCTATTCTACAAGAAACAGAATGATTGGTTGTCTTATCCTAGTATAATTATAGCAAGTATAACAGGTGTCGGTGGTTTTGCAGTATTAAATCCGAGTGGTAATGAAAATGTATCTCAAGATACCAAAAACAATATAATGGTCATTCAGTATTTCTTTGCTTTCATGAATGTATTGGGGGGGATTTTGACGAGTATCTCAAAGTTTAGTCAGTCTCTACCTTTATCTGAGGCACACTCAGCTATGTGTGTACAGTGGTCTAAGTTTTATAGGTCGATCGATATGGAAATATCACTCGATGTGAAACACCGCTCAGAAGTAGTTGAGTTTCTTATGAAGTCCCGGGAAGAATATGATCGATTATTAGACGAAGCTCCAGATATACCGGCCATATCGATTCAGGCATTTATGGTTCAATTTCCCGAGAAAGAAAACAAGCCAGATGTTTGTAATGGTTTAAGTATAGTTGTGAGTGATGACGCTGCGTCTGTGACGGGCTCTAGACGCGCAGTGAACAGGTGGCTAGGAGCTTTCCAAAATGTAACAGCTACAGCCAGGCGAAAAAGTAGAGATTCTGATGAGTTAAATAGAATGGATTCCGTGTAAAAAAATATTTGTTAAATATAAAAATGAGTGGCGTCTCTAAAATGTTCATCCTCGGTGGTATCACCGCATTCTTCGGTTTCATTTACATGATCTACAACAAAATGAACCCAAAAGCATTCGGGTTCCCCAGGGGTAAGAAGGCGAGTATTTTAGATCCCTTCTACTTTTCTATGACTACCATGTCGACCGTTGGTTACGGTGATTACGGTCCAAAGGATAACTTCGCCAAGATGCTCGTCATGGCGCAACAGGGTGTACTTCTCTTCGAGATTGTTTCTTGGATCAGTGAGAGGGAGTCCATAACTAAAGCTGTAAACAATGCTTTAGCTGCTAACACTATGAAGGCTTAAAGTTAATGTTCCTAATTAATATGTGGGTGGTCCCACATCGTTATACAAGTTGGTTAGTAAAATAATCAAGTCGCACCGTTCTTATAGCTCAGTTGGTTAGAGCGTGGTGCTTATAACGCCAAGGTCACGGGTTCGAGCCCCGTTTGGAACATCTTTTAGAATGAGTTTTCCTCATTGTAAAAGATGATAAAGAATTTCGTCGTGTTAAATTAAATGATGTCTCTCGCCCGACCAATTCACATTCAAAAAACTCCTGTTAAGTTACAAACTAAGAAAATATCATCCAGGCGTCCACTTCGTTCGACCCGCGTTCAGGCTGTACTCCCAAATCCAGACCTAGTCAATTACACACAACTTCAGCTCGTTACATGGATTCTACCCATGACAATCGCAGGTCGTTTACTTAAGGTGGAATGGCCTGAACTTGTAGTCGGTCTCACTGCTATGACTGCGGTAAAACTAGGACTCGCAGCCAATGGTATCATTCATTACTAAAGATAATGTTTACCCATAGTAAAATGTTTACACTAAAGCCTCATATCGTACGACCCAGTGTCCGCGTCCAAGCCAAGAAGAATGATTTTGTAGAACCAGCTGAAGCTCCAGGTGAGGGGAGGCGTCGCCCTCCAAATGAGGAAGATATGCATCCCCTAAAGAAGTTCATCATGGAGAAATTTAAGATTGTAGAGATTGATTATGAGAAGTTTAACAAGGATAACAAGTGGGCCATTCGTCCAGGTAAAAAGAAGGGGGATAAAGAATAGAAGCGTCAAATAGAAAACATGTCTCTCGCACTCACCTTTGTTATCCCACCTACACGCAACGTTAGAACTCGAGTATTTACCGACCCGGAACAATATGATACAGAAGTTAACGCAGCCCGCGGGTTTAATAAACCATTAACTACCCGTGCGCGTCCACCAATGACAAAAGTTATGGAGGATTTTTCTGATCTAAATGAAGCCTCTCAACTTATCAACCATGTGACCGAACGTGAAGTCATCGAGGCACAGAACTTCTGGGCGCAGTCTATCGTGGACATCTCGAATTCGTTTCTTTCGGGTGGAGACTACGTGAGTCTTGCTGGTCAGCGCGCGGGTGAGTTGTACGGGTATGATCATTCTAATGTTCTCTTCAAACCCACGAAAGCCGCAGAACAGCAGTTTCGCCCCACCGCTAACGATGCGATGTCTTACTTTGTGGGCCATGATGCTGTGATCAGTGGTTTCAAAGAAGATCAGGGGTTCGCCATCAATGCCAAAAAGGGTTTCAGTAGGGTGATCTTCAATAATCACCAGATTGACTGTCACGGTGATGTAGCTCACGCTATGGGTACCTATGAGTTCACATGTGCTACAACCGGCGAAATTTCAGATGTTGAATACACCTTCGGCTACAAGCGCAACGATGATGGCAAGGTGCGTATTTGTCTACACCATTCTTCTATACCCTATGCGTCGGGTAATAAGACGACTCACGTGGGACGAAAGGAAACGTCTCAAGTGAAGCGCAAGATTATATTTGACCCCGCACAAGCTGACCCGGAGGCAAACCAGCGTCATCAGGTCGCTACTGCGAGTTGGTAATTATGTTTAGTTTAAAGTCCTTGT
>Ga0207896_1000075_pt1 | contig 21843 bp, 31 predicted proteins | sample LinPmetageLP36_FD_184049 | JGI IMG/M metagenome (GOLD analysis project Ga0207896, IMG submission 184049) | Marine viral communities from the Pacific Ocean - LP-36 (SPAdes) | ecosystem: Environmental > Aquatic > Marine > Oceanic | place: Pacific Ocean | collected 2010-06-15 | reverse complement strand
AAAGTTTTTATTCTTGTTATTTTTTCAACGTTTGTTAAATTCGTTGCAACGTTTTTAACGTTTGTTAAATTCGTTAAATTTTTTTCAACGTTTTTAACTGTTATATGTTATTGTTATTGTTATTGTTATTGTAATATGTAATTGTAATATAATATATTTATAATACTGTCGCATTTTTCAAATGCTAAATATTTTTTTAAAAATCTATTGAAGTTCTAAACTAAAAACTTATATTCACAAAAAAAACATTATGGAAAATTTAGTAAAGGTTTCAACCTACGCAAAACAGATAGATAAATCGGTTACATGGGTGTATAGATTAGCAACAAATAACGAAATTAAAATAGTAGTTATTGATGGAGTTAAATTTGTTCAATTAGAAAAATTATAACTTTTTTTTAGTTAAAAAATTTAAAGTATAAAACAATAAACTAATAGTTAAAAATGGCAGAAAACAAAAAAAGCTTTTTACTTTATGCAAATATAATTGAAGTAGTATCTAAGCTTCCTGATGACAAGGCAGGGCAACTATTTAAACACATTTTAGAATACGTAAATGATCTAAATCCTAAAACAGAAGATCTAATGATAGAGCTAGTTTTTCTACCCATTAAACAAAGGTTAAAAGCTGATTTGGATATATGGGAGAAAAAGAAAATAGGATTTTCTAAAGCTGGTAAAGCAAGTGCAGAAGCTAGAAAAAATAAAAAACAATCTCCTGAAGAAAACAACAGTTTAAAAACTGAAAAATTTAATAAGTTTTGGGATATTTACAATAAAAAACAAGGCAAAAAAAAGTGCTTAGCAAGGTTCTTAAAATTAAAAGATAATGATATTTTAAAGATTGCTGAAACTATAGAAAACTATATTAAATCAACTCCTGATATTAAATTTAGAAAAGATCCATATACATATTTAAACGGTGAACATTGGAATGATGAAATAAAAAAAGAAACTAAATTAATTAGCTACAGAAGTAAGTTTACAACCATAGATAAAGTAATTGATTTATTTAATGAAACGGACTTTACAAAAACAATAAAAAAATACAAAAGTAGTGAAGAAAGAGTTAAAGAAAGATTAGATGAGTTCTTAGAAAAAGAAGTATTCAAAGCAGATTTCAAGAATAGACAAACAGATGAGGTACTAAGTCATTTTATTAATTCATTACAATTTAACCCACCTAAAAAAGTAATTATAATAGATGAGAATCCTACAGTACCATGGCTAAGTAAATAACATTAAAACACAAAACTAAATGAATGATATAATAAATCCAATGTTAACTCCTTCAGATGCTATACTAGAACTGGATCAAATTAGGCTAGATAAAATTGAAAAAGGATATGGCATAGGTAATGAAAAATGGGATAGTCATATTCTATTTAAAAGAAAGGAATTTAACATGATCAACGGTCATGATAATGTAGGTAAAACAGATGTTCTTTTATGGTACTTTGTATGTTTAGCTAAAAAGCATAACATGAAATTTAATATTTATAGTTCAGAGAATACCCATAGAAGCCAAGTATTTAAACTATTTAACTTTTGGACTGGTAAAAGATTAGATAAGGACTTTACAAAAGATACTAAAGGTTTTCATAGTACACTAAATGAAATGACTGACTGTTTTAATTTTATTAGATCAGATAAAAGATATAATTCTAACCAAATATTAGACATAGCAGATAAGCACCCTGCAGATGGTTTATTAATTGATCCTTTTAATTCATTAGTAACTGAATCAACTAATAAGCATCAAGAGGATTATGATACGTGCGCTAATATTAGAATATTTTGCGATAATACAAATACAACTACTTTTGTAAATACCCATTTAGTAACACAAGCAGCAAGAAATGTATACCCTAAAGATAGTGAATACGAGAACCACCTCAAACCTCCAGAAAAGAGCGACACAGAAGGGGGACAGAAGTTTGCCAATCGATGCGATAATTTTTGGACTATTCACAGAATGACACAACACCCTCAATTATGGTCTACTGCTGAAGTTCATGTAAGAAAGATAAAAGAAACTATTACAGGTGGTTCATGTACTTTAAGAGATAGCCCTATTTTAATGAAATGGAATAACCATTGTAAATATACCATAAACGGTAAAAACCCATTAGATAATTCATATAGTGATGTAGGAGATAAAGACCTATCAAATTTAAATAAACTTTCTCCTGAACACAAAGCAATGCAAAAAATGAGCTATCAGGAAGAAGAAGATGATGATTTACCATTTTAAAAACTAAACCATGAAAACACACGAGAAAAAAATTACACCAGTATTAAAAGCATGGAAGCAATCTAAAGACGCTTTATGTGATGATGTAGTAAACTGCTTCAAAACAGATTTATATTCAATTCATGCAGCTTTAATATACTTAGATCAACTATTTAAAAAGAAAGGTTTAAAAAATGATGCAAGTAAATTAGTAGAAAAAGGTTTAGAAGATTTTGATAGTTGGAGGCACTACTACGATATTCTAAGATTTGAGTTAATAGGACATAGACAGGCTAAAGAAAGATATGATGATGAGATCCAAAAGCTAAGAGAAGAAATAATACTATTAAGACAGGATAATGAAATTAACAAATTTGGGGCTTAGAAATATGGAAATTTGGAAACAATTAAAAAATTATCCTGATTATGAAGTAAGTAATTTAGGAAATGTAAAGAGCTTAAAATTTAATAAAGAAAGGATTTTAAAAGCGTTAAATGATGGTAATGGATATTTAACAGTTTCTTTATCAAAAAATGGAAAAGAAAAAAGAAAGAAAATTCATCAACTTGTAGCAATGGCTTTTCTAAATCATATTCCAAATTATAATAGTATTGTAGTAGATCATGTTAATAATATACCTACAGATAATAGATTAGAAAATTTACAGTTAATTAGCTATAGAGAAAACTCTAGTAAAGATAGAAAAAATGGAACATCTAAATATATAGGTGTTGCATGGCGTAAAGACGTAAAAAAATGGAGGTCAGCAATTTATATTAAAGGTAAACATAAACATTTAGGAGTTTTTAATTCTGAAATAGAAGCATCTAAAGCATATCAGGAAGCATTAAAAAAACATTTGAATGATTCATTATAGTTTATTTCCTAATGAAAGCTGTGTAATTTGTGGTGTTAAAGTGTTAAATAATGCTCTGCACTGTGAAAAATGTTATAAAAAATGGCTGGAATTAAATGAAAAAAAAGCCGTTTTTAAACCTTATAGTGTTTTTTAAAATTAGTAAAAGCTTAAAAGCCCTTTATTCATTGGGTTTATATCATTTTCATTATTTAGAATGATTATAAATAACATTCAAATGAACTTTTTTTGTTTTTAAATTAGATTTTTAACAAGTGTTGATGTATCTTTGAAGAGAACGCAAAAACAAAACACTATGGAAAACATTTTAAATAATAAAACAGCAATAAGTAAAGGAATTGTAAAAACTGAAACATCAGTAAGTATAGGAGATTTAGAAAACAGATGGGTAGCTAGTGTTAATGAAAAAAACGAATACATTATATTAAAATTTTCTAATTCTTTAGGAACTAGGTATTTTAAAAATGAAACAGATTTTATACTTCACTTAGAAGGCAATCACACTTTAGGAATATTTAAAGCTAATCCTTCACATTGGAGTTATTAATAAATAAATATTAACTTTCAAAACAAAACACTATGAAAACTACAGAAGATCAAGAAAAACAAGAAATGCACAACAGGATAGCAAAACTTTTATTTGCTATGATGATAATGTATTTTATCTTTAGCAATATTTAAAACCGTTCTTTAAAACTGGTTTATAAATAAGATTTTGCTAGGGTAAGTTTGAAGCCAGTCTTACCCGTTTTTTAAATATAAAAATACATTACATGAATGATAAAATAAAAGAAATGCAATCTTACATCCAGCACCTAGAAAAGATGATAATAGGATATAAAGAAGTTTGTAAAAAAAAAGATAATACTATAGACTATTATAAAAAAGAATTAGATAATTTAACTTGTAAAAAATAAACACATGGAAGAAGAACAAGAACCAATAGACATTTTTATAAAAAGTAAAATAGAAGGTTTAGAATATCACATTAAAACACAAGATGATACTATAAAACAATACAGAAGTATTATAGATCAAAAAGATGTTTTAATAGATCAGCTTTTAGAAGAACTAAGAAATTTATCTGATGACATGACAGATATAATAAAAAAGCTATGAAAGATAAATTAAACTCCTGTGATAATTTAACTAATAAACAATTTCTAATAGTTTTTTTTTGGTTTATTTTTAGAAGAAGAAAGTGGAAACGCTATGATATGCTGGTAGAAAGTTATTACTTTGAAAATGTAGCTTATAGAATGGCTAAAGACTATTGATTATAACACCAAAGTAAAAGCCCGTTTTAATGGCTTTTAAAGACTGTTAAAATTAAAAATATATAACTATGAAGATATTAAACCTTTACGCTTGTTTAGGTGGTAACAGATACAAGTGGAATGAAGTAAAAGAAGATATAGAAGTAACTGCAATTGAGTTAGACCCAGAGTTAGCTAAATTATATCAAGAAAGGTTTCCTAATGATAAAGTAATAGTTGCAGATGCACATCAATATTTGTTAGATTTGAAAAATAATGGAGAGTTAGATTCTTATTCCTTTGTGTGGAGTTCTCCACCATGCCCTACGCATAGTAAATCACGTTTTGCTAGAAGAAACACAACAGAAGCTAAATTTCCTGACTTAAAACTATATGAAGAAATTATTTTTTTAGATAAGTGGTTTAAAGGTAAATATGTAATTGAAAATGTAATACCATATTATGAACCTTTAATAACTGCACAAAAACGAGGAAGGCATTTATACTGGAGTAATATAAAACTACCTAATATTTTAAGTGAAAGGAAAAATAGTTTTATGGAAAGTAAAGATGAAGTTTCTAAGTGGTGTGATTTTCACGATTATAATTTTAGACAATACAAAGGAAAACAAAGAACAGATAAAATAGCACGGAATTTAGTAGACTATGAAGCAGGTAAAACTATTTTTGAAACTGCATTAGGAATTATTAAACAAAAAGATACTAAACAAACTGAACTATTTTAAAAGTATTAAAAATGCAAGTTAAACCTGAAGGGCATCATTCTGAAAAGAGTGGTGCTTTTCTTTTTTGTTTATAGGCTTTTTTTTGTTATATTACAAGCAAATTTTAAACTTTATAGAATGAGCCTTTTAGATGACTACATTAATGATTTAGCAACTGAATCAATAATAGATAGCAGTCTTATATGAGAAAACCTAAAATGCTTAAAAAGAGTAAGCAAAAGAAATATACATCTACTAAGTTAAAACCTAAAAGGAAGCCTAAAAACAGTCTTATTAACGCTGATATACTAAAAGCCTTAATACTTCAGGACTTCAATTTAAATTGTATCTTAGAGCATAAGTTTCATGATACTAGAAAATGGCGTATAGATTTGTTTATACCTGCTATAAAAGTAGCTATTGAGTTAGAAGGTGGTGTTTATACTGGTGGAAGGCATACAAGACCTGAAGGATTTTTAAATGATATTGAAAAGTATAACAACATAACAATATTAGGTTTAAAGCTTCTTAGATATGCTCACGTTAAGCACTTGTATAGTGATATTTTAAAAGATTTAAAAGAACTAATTGATAATGAAAAAGAATAAAACAAGTTTTAAGGCTGGTAATTTAGCAGCTGAAAAATGGACAGAAGAAAACGCTTTAGATCTAGCTAATGAGTTAATAGCATGGATGAAAAAAGAAGATGCTAATATATTTTATGAAGATTTCTTATATATAGAAAAAGATTTATATAAAGAATTAACTTCTTATCTTTCTAATAAATTTCCTAAAAGCTTTGCATTAAAAATAAAACGTGCTAAGAAAATACAAGAAATTAAACTAAAAAAATTAGGTGTATTAGATCAATTAAATTCTGCTATGACTAGATTTACTTTAATTAATAATCATGGCTGGAAAGATAGAATAGAAAGTAATGTAGAACAAACAGTAAAAACAGAAATAGATTACTCAAAACTAGATGCAGGAACAATTAAGAGTATTATTGAGCAGCTTAAACTTAACGAGCCTAAAGGCTGAGTTATACCGTAAATCTTTTTATGAATTTAGTTTAGAAGCTTTTAAAACATTACATAATGGACAAGAGCTAACATATAACTGGCACATAGAATACTTATGTAATAAACTACAGAAGGAAGCTGAACGGATTGTAAGAGGTGAAAAAAGAGATAAGCACATATTAATAAACGTACCACCTAGAACATTAAAGAGTGAATTAGTTAATGTTTTTTTTAGTGTTTACTGTTGGATCTTAGATGATTCTATGCAGTTTATTAGCTCATCTTATTCTAGTAGTTTATCTATTACACTATCAACTCAATCAAGAAGGATTATAGAAAGTGATTGGTTTAAAATACATTTTCCTGAAGTTATACTTTCTAAAGATGAAAATACTAAATCAAGGTTTACAACTCCTAAAGGTGGTCTAAGGTATTCTACTTCTACAGGTGGAACTGTTACAGGAATGGGTGCAGATGTTATAGTTATTGATGATCCACAAAACCCACAACTAGCACGATCAGAAGTAGAAAGAGAAAACGCTAATAGGTTCTTCAATGAAACTTTAAGAAGTAGGCTTAACAATCCTGAAGTAGGTGTTTTTATTGTAGTTATGCAAAGATTACATGAAAATGATTTAACAGGAATGTTATTAGATAAAGAGCGTAATGAATGGGATTATACATGTCTACCTGCTGAAGCTTCTAATAATATATCTCCACTTGAATTAATAGATAATTACGTAGATGGTTTACTATTTCCTAAAAGATTATCATTAAAGGTATTAAACAGCTTTAAAATTGGTTTAGGTGCTTATGGTTATTCAGGTCAATATGCACAGCTTCCTGCTCCTAGTGATGGTGGTATAATTAAAGGTGAATGGTTTAATATCATAAAACAATTACCTAGAGATCCAAATAATAAGCTGGTTAACCTTAAATGGGATTTCTATTTAGATACTGCATATACTAATAAACAAGAAAATGATGCAACTGCTCTAATGTGTGCAGCTTTTTATAATAATGAACTTTATATAAAAGAAGTTAAAGCAGTTAGGTTAGAATTTCCTGAACTGATAAAAGAAATACAGCACTTTGCTTCTGTTAACGGTTATTCTAATTCCAGTAGAATATATGTAGAGCCTAAAGCAAGTGGTAAAAGTATAGTTCAAATGCTTAAAAAGTCTACAGGTTTAAATATAATGGAAGATAAACCACCAACACAAGACAAAGTTAGTAGAGTTTCTGCTGTATCTCCATTCATAGAATCAAGAAGAGTTAATTTATTAGATGGTAGGTACATTAATGATTTTTTAAATGAACTAAAAGCTTTTCCTAATGGCTCTCATGATGATCAAGTAGATGTTTTAGTTATGGCTATTGATAGGAATATAACAAGAAGAAAAAAAGTTCGTGCTATTGCTTAATTTGTATTATATTTAGTCGTGAAAAAAACTTTAAAGCATTTTGAAAAGATAATTTTAGAACTAAATAAAGAGGGTAAAAGTTCTTATTATATACAGAAAGCATTACATAGAGATTATGGATTTAAAACATATTCAGGTAATGTTAGAACATTTCTAAGAAAAAGAGGATTAGGAAAATATACTATAGATACTTTTGAAAAAACCTTAGAAAAAAACAACTTTCAAGCACCTGAAAACTGGTCTTATGGATGGCTAAAAGGTAAAGATGCTTCTGTATTTGTTAGGAATACAACAGGAATAATACCTTATGATGAAATGAGAAAGGAATTTAAGGAAGAAATGAGTAAATATTCTCCTAAATACCTAAAGATAGATAGAGAACCAATAAAGGATAAACATTTATTAGTAGTTGATATAGCAGATTTACACGTAGGAAAACTATCAGAAGCTTCTGAAACAGGAGATAAATATAATTCTAAGATAGCTAAGAAAAGAGCCATTAGAGGTATTGAAGGAATACTAAAAAAAGCTTCAGGTTTTGAGATTGAAAAGATACTTTTTATAATTGGAAATGATGTTTTACACGTAGATAACGCTAATAAATCAACTACTTCAGGAACACCACAAGATATAGATGGATCATGGCATAAGAATTATATAATAGCTAGAGATGTTTATATAGAGGCTATTAATATGCTTTTAGAAGTTGCAGATGTTCATATAGTTCATAATCCTTCTAATCATGATTTTATAAGTGGTTTTATGTTAGCAGATTCTATTTACTGCTGGTTTAGAAAGAGTGAAAATGTTACGTTTAATGTTACGAATAAACATAGAAAGTATTACAAATATGGAAGGAATTTAATTAGTTCTAGTCATGGAGATGGTGCAAAGATGGCTGATATGCCTTTATTAATGGCAAATGAGGCTAAACAAGAATGGGCAGAAACAGATTATAGATATGTTTACCTTCACCATATACATCATAAAGATGTTACTAAATTCAAAAGTGGTAAAGATTATCAAGGTGTAACAGTAGAATATATTAGAAGCCCTTCAGGTACTGATGCATGGCACGATAAAAAAGGGTACTGTCATGCACCTAAAGCTATTGAAGCTTTTATACACCATAAAGAGTATGGGCAGTGTGCTAGGTTAACCCACTTATTTAAATAATAATTATTATATTTACAACATGGAAAAGAAAAAAGAAACACCGAAAAAAATTAAAAAAGTAGTTAAAGCTCCAGTTAAAAAAAGTATCTCTGAAAAGATAGATTCTTTAGTTTTAGAAATGCAGGATGTAATTAAGAATGACAGAAAAGAATTAAATACTTCTTCATGTGCTTCTATTAATAAAGCTATTTCAGACTTAACTAGGATCTCTAAAAACTTAAAGCGTTAATGATAAAAGTAACCATATTAGAAAAAGAATATAAGGTTAGGAATGATTGGGAAGATAACACTATAAACCAACTAGAAAAACCACAGGAATATATTAATAACCTTCCTAAATGGTTAGAAAGTTATATTTATAAAGGTTCTAATACTCCAGTTTCAGAATCTAAGTTATTAGATTTCTATATTGATTGGATAGAACTATTTTCTGATATTCCTAGAAATCTTTTAGAAGAAGTTTTAGCTGTTAAAGATGAAGATAACTCTATAGTATTTTTATTTGATTCTGTATCTAAGTTTTTAGGAGAACCAACACAAGAAGAAATAGAACCAAATGATACTATCACTTTAAGAGGTACTAAATATACTTTAATAGAATCTGTTAAAACTGCTGGAGGTATTGAAAAACTTTTAGGAGGTGCTACGTATAAACACTTTTCAGAAGCAAATGCTTTAGCTCATTTATTTCAAAATAAGAACTATAGAAAGTGGGAATACATAGCAAGAATAACAGCAATACTTTTTAGAGCAAATGCAAATGAGCAGTACAATGAAGACACAATAGAAAGAAGGGCTAAAGAGTTTGGAAAATTAACTATTTCAGAAGCTTACAAAGGTTATTTTTTTTTGTCAAATTCTTTGAACAACTTACAAAAATCTACTCTAATATCTTTTCAGGCAAATCAGGTAAACCAGTTAACAGTTTATCAGAAACTATTGTTAAAAGTGTCTACTATCAAATTAAGGCTTATGAACTGGCTGAGAAAGGTATTTACAACAAAGAAGGCTTAACACCTTTAGAAAGTGTTTACAATACCAATGTATGGCAGGTATTCCAATTTATAAGTATTGAAACAGCACAAGATACTTTAAAGGCTGAGATGCAAGAAATGGCACACAAAGATGCTAAAAGAGGAAGGAAGTAATAATTAAAACAAAACAAAATGAAAAAAGTACTAATTTCATGCCCTACAGCACAGGCTAAAGATTATTGCGTAGATGAATTTATAGAGCAAATTAAAAGCTTTACATATCCTTTATATGATATTTTTATATTAGATAATTCACCTGATAAAAACCACGTTTATAAGTTTTGGAACAATGGAATAAAAGCAGTTCATGAACCTTTTAATGGTAACTTTAAAACCTTTTCAGGAAGAGAAGAACTAGCAAGGCATCAAAACATTATTAGAAACTACTTTTTAAATGGTGATTACGATTATCTTTTAATGATTGAAAGTGATGTTTTTACTGGTGAAAGTATAATAGAAAACTTAGTATCTTATGCAGATGTTTATAAAGTTGGAGCTGTTACTGTTACTTATGAGATAAGAAAAGAAGAAGAAGAAGTTTTATGCTTAACCTCAACAGTAGATCAATTAGGAGTAAGAAGTGAAAAAATATTAAACCGTTCTGCAGGATACGATATAATGGGGAAGGGTACATTATCTATATACCATTTGTTAAATGATACACAGGCAAAGATAACAGCAACTGGAATAGGCTGTACTTTATTTACTAGAGATGTAATGGAAAACATAGAATTTAGAGTAGATAAAAAACTTTCACAAACTGCTTATAGTGATACTTATATATTCACAGATATAAAAAAAGCAGGTTATGAAGTTTTAATAAATAGTAATTTAATTTGTACACATAAAAAATAATAACATGAGCAGTTTAGCAACAAAAGAAGTATTAGAAAAAGAGTTAGTAAGATTTACAGAAAGAGTTAATTTCTTAACTGATTACATTAAAGATTTATCTAAGGATAAAAACAACTTTGAAGCACTTGATAAGGCTTATAAATTAGATATTGAAAAGGAATTTAAAGAGCATTTAATTAAGCAAAGAAATTCACAAATAGATCAGATTAATAAGCAAGATGAATTAAAAGCAAATGCAATTAAAGAGATTCCAGCAATGTTAGAAGACTGTAAAAAGGTTGTTTTACATATTGCAAAAGATATTGAAGAGCTTAGAAAATCTAACAAACTAAAAGGAGAAGCAAAGAAGCAAAGAAGTGAAGCTATTAAAAACCTATTAGGAACTAAAGAACAAGTTGAAACTATCTTAAAAGCCATTACAACTAAGTTTAAAGAAGATCCAAACAATACAGGAATATTAGCAGACTTTAGGCAATTAAACGAGATTAAAAAAATAGTTAAGTAATGAGTTTTTTAGGTTTATTACTGTCTTTATGTATAATTAGAATACTTTGTAAATTAGTATTTAACTTTTTAAAAGATATTGACCTATAAACAAAAAAATATAATTAATGAAATTTAGCATGGTTTTTATCATGCTTTTTTTTATATTAGCAACTAATAGATTAAATAATATGGCTACAATTACAAATAAAACTGATGGTATAGAAATATTAGATTCACATGGAGATACTTACTTTATTAAGTATGCAAATTGTAAACTAATTAAAAGAGATATTTTAAACATATACGATAACTCAGAAAGAAGAATAGGAGCAGCACCAATTAGATTAACATTTGCTGAAGTTACAAGCCCATCTACTGCTAATTTAGATGCTTTATATACAACAGTTAGAAATTACATAGATTAAATAATATGGCTACGATTACAAATAAGACAAGTGGATTAGAAATAGTTTTTGCAGGTGCAACAACATATATTAAGCATGGAAATGTTAAGTTATTGAAAAGAGGTGTTAACCTTAATATATATGATGATTCAGATGGTGATGGTAACCAAAGAGGGCAGGTCTTTATGACTATTGCATATAGTGAAGTTACAAGTCCTGCTACTGCTAATATAGATGCACTTTATGATACTGTTAGAGGTTATATAGATGTTTCTTCAGGTGGTGGAGGTGGTACAGATGCTGATGCAGTTCATGTTAATGTAGCTTCTGAAATCTCAGCAATTACTTCTAAAGCAACACCAACTACAAGCGATATTTTATTAATAGAAGATGCTGCAGATAGTAATAATAAGAAAAAAATTACTATTGGAGATATTCCAGCTAGTACAGATGCTACTGCTATTCATAACAATGTAGCAAATGAGATAACTGCAATAACTGAAAAAACAACAGTAGCTAATATTGATGAATTTATTATAGAAGATAGTGGAGCTTCATTTGTAAAGAAAAGTATAACTAGAAAGAATATTGTAAAGCCTATTAGTAATAGTATAGCAACTGCAACTACTTTAACTCCTAACATAGATGAAAACGAGCAAGAAATAGTAACAGATTTAGCTACAGCTTTAACAATAGCAGCTCCAACTGGTACACCATCAACAGGTATGAAGTTAGTTATTAGATTAACTGATAATGGAACAAATAGAGCTTTAACATGGAATGTAATTTATAGAGCAATAGGAGTAACACTACCAACTACAACAACAGCTAATAAAATATTATATATTGGTTGTATTTATGATGAAGCTGGTTCTAAATGGGATGCAGTAGCAATTAAAGAAGAAGTTTAAAACAATAATATGAGCGACTTAATAAAACTTGTTAATCTAACTTCTAAATGGGCTGAAGATAGAAACTTAATTAAAGGAAGTACAGCAAAAGATCAAACTTTAAAACTTATTCAAGAAGTAGGTGAGTTATCGGATAGTATTTGCAAAGGTAAAAATCCTGTAGATGACATAGGAGATTGTTTAGTAGTTTTAAATAATTTGGCTTTACAACATGGCTTAACATTATCTGAATGCTTAGAACACGCTTACAATGATATTAAGGACAGAAAAGGAATTATGAAAGATGGTATTTTTATAAAAGAAAATGATTTGTCTTTAGAAGAACTTTTAGAATCTAGTTGTGATTTTAAAAAAAATATTAAAACATTATGATAACAATAATTAGTAAAATAGAAATAGAAGGAACTGATAATTTAAAATATTCAGATGTTGGATATACTACTGATGTTTCTGTAATTAATGAAATAAATGAGCAGTATGATTTTACTTTAGGAGCTTTTTTAGGAGAAAATAGAACTAAATTAGAAATAGGTGAAGTTAGTATAAGTACTTTTTTTGCTAATACTTCTTATGTTAATGAGGCTAGAACACAAGTGGAAAATGTTGATACTTTAGCATTAGTTGAAATAAATGATATAAACGACTTATAAAATGGCAGTACCAACTAAAGGAAATGTTACAAGTGCTAATCCAACTCCAGGAGCAAATTTTAAAACACAAAACCATACTCAAAATACGGGTAATGATGGTTTAATTATTGCTCAATTTACTATGAGTAATTCTAGAACTTATTCAAGTTGTACTTATGGTGGTGTTGCTATGACTCAATTATACCAAATTAATAGAAATGGTTTATCTCAAAGAATGGCTTTTTTCTATTTAGAGAATCCACCAACTGGGAACAATCAATTAAGAGTTAATTTTAACAATTCACAGTGGAATCCGATTAGTATGCACATTAGAAGCTTTACTAATTCAGGTGGTGTAGGTGCATCAACTAGAGTAGGTGGACAATCTACACCAAACAACGGAAGCTTAACAGTAGAAGATGATTCTTTAATAATGATTACTTCATGCTCTATAAACGCTATTACAAGCCAACAAATACCAACAGGAACAAATAGAACTTTTACAACTCATAACACTAATAGACAAGTTGCAACAGGTGCTATATCTGCAGATGTTGGTCATAGTGCTGGTAGTATTACTTTACGATCTACTTCAACATTTGGAAGTATAACCTTAGATAGAACAGAGATAAAAGGTTTAGGTGGTTCTGTTGATACTTCAGGTGGTGATTTCTTTGCAATGATGTAATAAATACATAAAAATGATTAATTAAAGAGGGTTTAAAAGCCTTCTTTTTTTCTTATTTAGAATCGTTCTAAATATCATTTTTTTTTGTATATTTAAAAACATGGCAGATTACAGTGATATAATAGATGAACTTAAAGCAGTTTCAGATGCTTTTACGTCTATTAATTATTTTAAATATAATAAAGTTAGTGATATTAATGGTAGCTTACAGGATAAAGCCTATCCTTTAATACTTGTTAAAAGTTCACCAAATACAAGTAGAGGAGATGTTAATAATTTGGGTTTACCAACTAATAAAAAATATACCTTTGATATATTTTGTTATAATATATACAATGCGAAGGTACAAAAGACTAAGAGCTTACAGGATGCACAAGCAGAAGTTGATTTATACATAGATCAGTATATAGCAAAGTTTTTTGAAAGGAACATAGATGCTAGTAGAGGTTTTTTCGTAGTAGATAGAGAACAAATAAATGGTTTTTTAGCTCATGATGTTCATAATGATAAGTTAGTAGCAGCAAAATATTCTATTTCAATAGGTTTAAATAGTTCATGTGATCAAGGTACATTTGTATTTTAATGGCTAAATATTCAAACATATTAAAGCTAATTATAAGTGAATTACAAGCTGAGTTAATAGGGCAAGGTCATAAAGCTACTGGAAGTCTTGTTAATTCTTTTGAGGGTTCTGTTTTAACTTTACCTAAATCTATAGTTATTCAAGTTTTAATGAATGATTACGGAATATACGTAAATGAAGGAAGGAGAGAAGGAGTTAAAAGAGTTCCTTTACAAGTTCTTATGAATTGGGTAGAACAAAGAGCAATAGCTTCAGGTAATAAAGAAGTTAAAAATGTTGCTTTTGCTATTCAACAAAAGATATTTCAAGAAGGAAGCCCTACAAAAGGAAGTTTTAAATTTGCTCCTAATGGAAGAAGAAAAGGCTTTATAGATTTTGTAATAGATAATAAAATAGATCCAATATTAAGCTTATTAGGAGATGATGTATTTAAAGAATTTGATACTTTAGTAAGTGAAATTACAAAGGATTTTAATAAAAAGAATAATTAAAAATGGCAATAACAGAAATAACAGCACCTTCTTCACCTACTTTAGCATATCAGCCTATTATATTTAAGTTAGAAAGTGATGATACAACAATAGTTAATTTAATTATAGAGGTTGCAATTTCAGAAGATGCTACAACATTTAATAGAGTAGCAGCTATAAGTATATCTCCTGATTTAGGTACTGTTGATGAATTTACTTTTGATATTCAAGAAGTAATTAAAAAAAATGTTTCTTTTAAATTAAAAACAATAGGATCAAGTGCGGTAATTAATGATATTGATAATATACAATTTAAAATAAAAGCTTATGAAGTAGTTTTAACTGCTGGTGCTATAGTTACTTCTTATGATCCTGATAATGCTAATAATAGTTCTTTTGATTATGAATCAACTGTATTACCTTCTTTTAATTGGAGAGAATCTCAGTTTAGTTTAGCCACTTTTGATAAAAGTAATTATAGGTTAGTAGGAACTGATAAAAAGTTTTTAAGTGAAGCACCAACTACTAAAGATATAGAATTAGGTGCTAATGAGTTTCTAGGTATGGCATGGGTTGATTCTTTTAGCGTTATTAGAAATTTTAAAATTACTATTTTAACATATAATAGTTTAGGTGCTTTATTAAATACTGATAACTTAATAGTTCCTGAATGGAATATAATAGTAGTTACTGCTCTTATTAATCCTTATTTAGATGTGCCAGTAGGAACTGCTAATTTAATAGCTATGGGTGTTAGCTTAACAAATGTATCTAAATATACTATTCAATTATTTAATGATTCAGGAGCTAGAAGTGAATTAAAAACATATAACATAGTTGAAAGTTGTGAAACAGATGTTAGAATACATTTTATTAATAAGTTTGGAAAACAGGATAGTATTACTTTAAAGGGTAATGAAACAGAAACTATAGAATATAAATCTACTAACTATACTAAAGCTTTAAGTACTACTTATTCATCTAGTGATTATGGTAATGCAGTAATTCAAAATGAAACATCTAAAAGCTTTTCAGCATATTCTAAAAGCATAGGAAGAGATGTTATAAATTTTGCTAGTTCAATGCTAATTACTAAAATAGCATGGATAGAAGTAGGTGGTAAATACTTTTCTATTTTAATAGAAGATGGTTCTAAATTAATTAGGAATAATAAAAACATGCCTATACAATTTGTTTTAAATTATAGTTTAGCTAATACTGAAAAAGGGCATAGAGGATAATGGGAGTAGTTATAAGAATATTAGATAATACTAATAATGTTTTAGGTGATTTAGATTTAGCTAATTTTAAAGATTTTCCTTTAGCATTAACTAAGGGTATAGTAAACTTAGATAATTTAAAAGCTAGAACTGGTACTTATTCTAAAACTTTTAAAGTACCTAACACTAAGAACAATTCTAAACTACTTTCTAATGTAGATAATATAAACAGTAAGAAAGATTATAGAGATGCTTTAAATAGAAAACCATGTGTTATTATAGTTAATAATAATCAAAATGATTCAGGTTTTCTACAAGTAAGTAAATCTATTAATAAAGATTATTTTGAATTAATATTTTTTGGAAATAATATTGATTGGGTAAAAAGTGCTAGTGAATTAAAATTAAATACTATAGCCTGGAGAAATAATAGTCAAGTTTATAATCAAGCAGGAGTTACTAGTGCATGGTTATCTAATTCAAATAGTGATGATCATGCCTACCCTTATATATCTAGAGGTGGTAATAAATCTAATGTAACTGCAAGTGTAGAAGACTTTTACCCTTGTTTTTATATTAGAAGTATTTTAGAACGTGGATTAAATCAGTTAGGATGGAATGTTAGTAGTAATTTTTTAGTAAGTAATGAAATTAAACTATTAGTAGGTGATCTTAGTAATAGTATGACAGTAGCCGATAGTGTTGTAGATCAATCTAGAACTAGAGCTAGTAGATCGTCTGATGTTACTAATTACGGTGGAGATACAAAGCTAGTTTTTAATGATGATGCAACACCACCTAATGAAGATGTTGAGGATAACTATAATACATCTACAGGGTTTTATGTAGTGCCTACAGATGGAACATATAATATTAATGTTTCATTAACTACTGATGATTGGCATATAACAGGAACACAAAATATAAATTTAAAAGTAAAACTAGCTGCAGGTAATAGTACTTTTTTTGGTTTTGGTCTTAATGAAAGAGATAATCAAACTGTTTCAATTCCTACTAACGGATCATTTACTAGTACATATACTTTAACAGCAGATTTAAAACAAGGAGAAAATGTAGCTATTTTTACTAAGTGGATTGCTAACCCATTTAGTAGTTTTCCTGAAAGTGTTAAATTTAAAGCAGGTACATTTTTTGATATACAAAGAAGCCCTAAACTAGCTGAAGGTGATTCTTTTCTTTTAAGTGAAATAATACCTGATAGTGTTAAATTAATAGATGTTATTAATGATTTTACAAGAATGTTTAATATTTACTATTGGACTGATGTAAAAACTAAAACTATATACTTTGAGCCTAGAAACTCATTTTTTAAACCTATAACAGAAGCTTTAGATTGGACTGATAAAATAGATTTTAATAAGAATTACGAAATAGACTATATTAATACATATAAAAGAAATGTAGAGTTTAAATATAAAGAGCTTAATAATGATGAATGGCTAAAAGGATGGCAAGACGTAAATAAAAGAACTTTTGCAAGGTATAACCATATTTTACCTGATAGATTTGCAGAAGGAACTAACACTATAGAACTAGGTTTATTTAGTGCTTCTTATGGTCATGCTGCTTATGAAATATCTACAACTAATAGTGCAGATACATCTCCTTCTACTTTAAAAATATGGAATAATTACCAAACTGAAGTACCAACAGAAAGAATTAACTCTTATAATCCTAAAATATTCTTTAATAGATACTTTACACAAGAAGATACTAATGGAGTTAATAGAAAAGCTGTAATATTTAATAACACTAGTACATTTATACCTTATGGTATTTTTCAAACATATAATAATGTAACTACTCCAATGAATTTAAGCTTTACTGGTGCAGATGGTTTATTTTCTACCTACTATGCTAATATGTTTAAAAATATAGAAGATGGTGGAAGGCTTACAGCTTATTTAAGATTAGATGATGTTGATATAAATAATTTAGATTTTAGAAATTTAGTTTATATATCTACTCCTTCAGAAATTACAGGTTATTATATAGTTGAAAAAGTACAAGATTATAAACCTTTAAGCGATGGAACAACAAAAGTAAATCTTTTTAAGTTTGAGGATTTAGGAAATGTTGCAATAGATGCTAGTCAAAAGGGTAATAATGGTAATGAAAATAATGAAAATAACACACCTTCAGAAAATACTGTCTATGTTGTAAATAATGGGCAGATAATAAATGTATGTGTACTTAATCAATCAAGTTGGTACAATTTTAATTTTGAAAGAGTAATATTATAGATATGGCTGAAAAGGTAATAGCAATAAAAATAGATGTACAAGGTACAGCAGACCAAAAAAAGAAAATAGTAGGTTTAGAATTAAACTTAAAAAAGTTAACAGATCAGCAGAAGAAACTTAAAAAACAAGTTAAAGATGGTGTTATAACTAATGAGCAATATGCTAAAAGTATAGCTAAGGTTAATTTAGGTTTAAAAGGTACTAGAAGACAGTTATTAGTTACTAGACAAGCCATGTTAGGTATTGATGGTTTTACTACTAGATTAGGAAAGTCTTTTAAAAAGTTTGGTACTTCTGTTAGTGGTGCTTTTGTTGGTTTATTTGCAGCTCAGAAACTCTTTCAAATAATGAGTGATGGAGTAAAAACTATTAAAGATTTTGAGCAACAAATGGCAACTGTAAAAGCTATTACAGGTGCTACTGGTGAAGAGTTTTTAAAATTAGAAAAGTCTGCAAAGGATTTAGGTTCTAGTACTCAATTTACAGCCTCACAAGTTGGAAAACTTCAAGAAGAGTTTGCTAAACTAGGTTTTAGTACTCAGGAAATTTTAGATGCTTCAGAAGCTACTTTAGATTTAGCAACTGCTACAGGATCAGATTTAGCACAAGCTGCAGAAGTTGCTGCTTCTACTCTTAATGGTTTTGGTTTAGAAGCTAAAGACACTAAAAAAGTAGTTGATTTAATGGCTGAAAGTTTTAGCTCCACACCTTTAGATATAAATAAATTTCAAGAATCAATGAAATTAGTAGCACCTACAGCTAAAGCAGTTGGTGAAAGTATTCAAGATACTACTGCTAAATTAGGTTTACTTGCTAAAAATGGTTTAAGTGGTAGTATAGCAGGTACTCAATTAAGTAGGGTTTTTATAGAGTTAAATAAAAAAGGAATAAGTTTAGATGAAGCAATGGAACGAGTATCTAGTTCTACAAATAAACTAGGAACAGCTACAGAGTTAGTAAAAGATAGAGGTGCAAAAGCCTTATTAATATTTGCAGATCAATCTAAGGAATTAAAAAAATTAACTAATAATTTTCAAGATTCAGCAGGTGCTGCTAAACAAATGGCTGCAGTAGTAGGAGATACTTTAGAAGGAGATTTAAAAAGGCTTTCTAGTGCTTTTGAGGGTTTAATTTTAGGTTCTGCAGGTACTGAGTTCTTTAGAGATTTAACACAAGGAGCTACGGAATTAATAAGTACATTATCAGACCTTACAACTAACACACATGAAGAAAGTGATGCTTTAGAAGATCAAAGAATTAAAACTAATTTATTAGTACAAAGAATATTAAGACTAAATGAAGGAAGTGAAGAAAGAGCAAAATTAGTAAATGAATTAAACGTATTAAATAAAGATTTTCTTAAAAACTTAGATCAAGAAAACCTAAGTAATGAAGTTTTAGCTAAAAGATTAAAAGAAGTTAATAAACAGTTAGTTAGTCAAATTTTAATAAAACGTGAAGATGAAAAACTAAGCGAAAAAGCAGAAGATCAAGCTGATGCAGAAATAGATAGATTAGAAGCAGAAGCAGATTTAGAAAAACAATTATTAACTATTAGAGAAAGTAAATTTAAGGGTATTAGTGAAGAGGTTGCAATAGGTAAAACACAACTAGAACAAGCTCAGGAATTACTAAAAGTTTTAGATGAACAATCTATAAGATCAAGAACACAAACAAGTTTTGGAGGTTCTGTAGAATCTACTAACTTACAAGCAGATGCTGCTGATAAACTTAGAGGTATTATTAACTCTTTATCTGTAGCTAACAGAGAAGTAAATGAGCAAAATGAAGAAGCCAATAGATTAGCAGAAAACAGAGAAAAGCTACTTAAAAAATTAGGTATTGAAGAAAATACTAATTTAGAAGGTAAAAAGAAAAATATATTAGTAAATACTAATTTAATAGAAAGTGAAAAAGAACTAATAACAGTAAAAGCAAAAAAACTAACAAAAGCAGAAAAGGAAGCAGAAAAAGAAGCTAAAAGATTAGAAGCTGAAAATAAAAGAAGGTTAAAAGCTGAAGAAAGATTTTTAGCAAAAGTTGATAAACTTAAAAAAAGTTCTTCTTTATTAGCTATTGAAGATGAAAAAAAATTACAATTAGAAAAGCTAAGATTACAAAAAGAAGGATTAGAAGCAGAAGCTAAATTAAAAATACAGGATAAAGGAAAGTTAGATAATACTCTTTTAAGCTTAACAAATAGTTTTAAACTTAAAGAAGAAGAAATAAATAGTAGTTTTGATAAAAAAGATAAAGAAAAATCAACAGAAAAAAAGCAAAAAAAGATTGATGATATAATAGAAGTAGGTCAATTTGCTTTAAATTCATCAAGTGTATTAATTGATTCAATAGCTAATATAGAATTACAAAAAGAAAAAGAAAAACTAGATAATAAATTAATAACTGAGAAAGAATTTGCTGTATTAAAATACAACATAGAAAAAAAGGCTTTTGAAAGACAGAAAAAAGTTGATATAATACAAGCTATAATGAATGGCGCACTAGGTGTTACAAAAGCTTTTGCCCAATCAGGTATATTAGGAGCTATAACAGGTGCTATAGTAGCTTCTTCAACTGCTGTACAAATAGCTTCAATAAGTAAACAAAAATACCCTGCAGCATCTTTTGCAGATGGTGGGTTTACTGGTGGTGGATCAGGAATAGCAGATGAAACAGGTTTTAAACAAGCTGGTATAGTTCATGAAGGTGAATACGTAGTACCTAAACACGTTCTAGGAACTTCTGAAGGTTCTAGTTTAGTTGGTGCTTTAGAAAACATGAGAACTAATCAACCAATGCCTAATTTAAATATAGGATATGCTAACGGTGGAATGGTATCAGGTGGAAATATAGACTTACAAGGTTTAGAAAACAGAATGAGTAAAGCAATAACTAATAGCCTTTCTAGTATTCAAGTTACCAATGTAGCAACAGAAACTACATCACAAGCTATTAAGGTTAACAATATAGAACAGGAAGCTAGTTTTGGATAAAAAAATACATTTAATATATGTTAGGTAGATTATTTGGAAGTATTAAAAACTTAGAATATTCAGATATTTTAAGCACTAAAGAAAAACAAAAACGGTTATATATTTGTGGTTCTTGTGTTTATTTTAGAAAGGATTTTAGATACTTGTTTTTTTTTAAAAAGAAAGGTATTTCACAATGTGGAATTTGTAAGTGTTCAATAAATGATAAGGTACTATTTCAAAATGAAAAATGCCCTAAGAACAAATGGTAATCAAATGTTTTTTGTTATATTTATAGCATGTTACAATTTGATGTAAACGAAAATTTAAAGAACTTAACAGAAGATGAGAAAGTAGAAATATTAAAAGCCTTTAATAAGGTATCTAATAAAATGTTTCCTGATTCTAAAAGTTTAAATTATTTATATAGTCTATTTACTAAAATAATAGATCCAACTTTTACAGGGAAATGTTCAAGATGCAAAAGAAGAATACTGTCTTATTGGCAACAGAGATTAAAGAATTGGAAGATGATTTAATTAATACGCTTTATTTAATTACTAAAGATTCTGTAGATGTTAACCATTCTTGTTTAAAGTTATTAGAATCAGGT
>Ga0207896_1000074_pt1 | contig 22185 bp, 29 predicted proteins | sample LinPmetageLP36_FD_184049 | JGI IMG/M metagenome (GOLD analysis project Ga0207896, IMG submission 184049) | Marine viral communities from the Pacific Ocean - LP-36 (SPAdes) | ecosystem: Environmental > Aquatic > Marine > Oceanic | place: Pacific Ocean | collected 2010-06-15 | reverse complement strand
CTAAACTTACACAACTATATTCCTTTACTGACAAAGACGGAAGTAAAACTACTAGCTACAAAAAAGGTAAAAAAGAAAAAATATCTAAAGGCAAAAAAGCTGAGAGAGTTTACAAAAAAAAGAGTGCACAAATTGAAAGACAGTCAAACAGGTTTGATAAAAAAACAAAGCGTTTGGTAGCAAGACGAGTTAAAACAAAAAAGTAATGGCAACACCTAGAAAGGGAAAGGCAAAAGTAAAAGTAACTAAGTCCGGAAAAAAAATTAGCTATGGTCAAGCAGGTAAAGCTAAGGGAGGGGGACCTAGAGTAAAGCCGGGTACATCTAAAGGTGATAGTTATTGTGCTAGAAGCTTAGGTATTAAAAAGAGATTATCTGCTAAAAAAAGAAACAACCCTAATACTCCAAATAACTTGTCTCGTAAAAGATGGAAATGTGTAGGAGCTAAGTCAAAAAAATAAAACAAAATTAATTGTATATTTGTAAAACTAATTAACTACTATGACCAAAATTAAAAGGCAATATAAAAGATCTGTAAGAAGAGCAAAAAACAGTGCGGGCAAAAAACCCAAAAAAAATGATATGGTTGGTGGTAGCTATTATGCTTTAAACTCTAAACGATCAGGCAAAGGAAAAGGAAAAGGTGTAGTAAAAAAAGTAGCTAAAGGTATTGCCGGTGGAGCAAAAAAAGTAGCTAAAAAAGTTGTTGAAAAAGTTAGCAATAAAATTGATGAAATAGGTGTTAAGAGAATGACAAAAAAAATTAACAAGAGAAACGGGGGAGGCTCTAATACAAAATCAAAAAACCCTAGGTTTTTATAAATAACAAATAGAAAAATTATGACACAAGGATATAACGCAAGATTAGATGAATCAATGGGAATGAGAAACGGAAAAAAATCTCAATCAATGAAGTCTCGTAGAGACGAAAGTAAAGGTATGGAAAAAGCTATGGGTAAAAAAGCTTATTCAGGTAATAAAGGTTCTGCACAAGGTCCTCATCACGATAACAATTTAAAAGTTGTAAAGCACAATTTTTAATGGGGAAAGTTTTAATTAAGTTAGGAGTTTTAATTCAATCTATTTGGATTAAATTTCAATGCAAATGGAATTGGATAGTTTCTAAACTTATGTTTAGTGTAAGTTCTTGTCCAAATAAATTGTGCACTTGTAATAAATAAAAAATATGGCATTAAAAAGAAATTTTAGAAGCAAAACAAAGTCAAAAACAAAAAGCAATAAAATGGCAGGCTATGGTGCGGGAAAACCTGTAGTTGTTAAGAAAAAAGTAAAAACTAAAACAAATAAGAAAACAGGTGTTTCAACTACTAAAACTAAAACTGTTACAAAAAGCAAAGGTAATAGAACAGTTGTAAAAAAGAAAGCTACCAAAAACACAAAAAAAACAGCAAACAGACCTGCGTCATTAATTCAAAAAGGAATTTCTAAAGCAAGAGCAGACTTGAAAAATAAAAATGCATCAAAAGCAGAAAAGGAAAAGATAAAAAAAGAAATGCAAATGGTCAAAAAAATGAATCCCATCCCCCCTAAAAAATTATCAGGAATTTAAAAAAATATAAACAAATGTCAAAAAAGAAAAAATCCAATTTATTTAATAAGTCTTCTGAAAAATTAATGAATAAGGCATATAAAAAATTAGATAAAGGAAAAAATAAAAGAGCAAATAAAATATTAGGTAGAGCAATTAAAAAAATGTAAACTAAATGAAATCAAGAGGATTGGGTGATACTGTAGAAAAAATTACTACGGTGACAGGTATAAAAAGAATTGTAGAAAAGGTAAGTGAAATAACAAAAAAACCTTGTGGATGTAACAAAAGAAAGGACGCTTTAAATGAAAAGTTTCCTTATAATAAGTAAAAACTATGGCAGCAAATAAAATACAGGGACAACAAGCGTTAAATATATTCCCATCAGAATCAGCAAATATTCCTTACCCTGTAATAACACATAAAGGAGTGTCGGGAACTGTATCATCTATGAAGTTAATTTCTTCAGCAGGAGATCCTTTTACTGATCCAAACACTATTGTTTATGCAGGAGACATAGTAGTGAATACGACTACAGGAAAATCTTGTACTGTACTTACAGTAGATAGTGGATCACAATTGTCTTTAAATGCAAATTTTTTTCAAACTGCAGGTCAAAATTATATTATTTATTCTGCTTCATCAGTTTTAAATTTACAAGACGCAAATAATGGATGTGTTTTGTATATAGGTTCAACAGGAGACGTGATGGTAGATACAGTTGCAGGTAGTACTGCCACAAGAAAAGTTCTTTTTACAAGTGTTCCTGTAGGGTTTTTCCCAATACAAGTTACAAAGGTTTATGAAGAAGGTACAACAGCTTCTAAAATTGTAGCAATTTGGTAATATGAGAACATTAACAATAGGCATAACAATAAGAATATGAAAGATTATTACACAACAACATCAACTGCCGGTGATAATGTTGAAATTATTTACAAGTATAATAATGGTAAGTAGTTGGATGGGAGACATTAAAATGTATTTACTAAACGTAAGTACTCTTGCGATTTCAATGTCGCATATAGATATGATATTAAAAATTGTTCTGCTTGTGTTCTCTATAGGATATACTGCACAGAGATGGTGGATGCTAAATAAAGAAGCTACTAAAAAAAATGAAGATTGACAAACTTATAATACATTGTTCTGCAACAAGAGAAGGGCAACATATATCATTAGAAACTATAAAAGATTGGCACGTTAATGGTCGTGGGTGGAGTAATGTGGGATACCATTATATTATTTACCTTGACGGAACAATAAAAAAAGGAAGAGCAGACAATATTCCGGGTGCTCATTGCAAGGATTTTAATAGAAAAAGTTTAGGAATTTGTTATGTGGGAGGAGTTGAAGAAGACGGTAAAACTCCAAAAGACACAAGAACTACTAAACAAATAGATAGTTTAGAATCTTTACTTTTAACATTAAAAGCAATTCATACAGACAGTACGGTTCACGGTCACAGAGATTTTTCAAATAAAGCTTGTCCAAGTTTTGACGCAACTGAAGAATATTCTTATATAAGCGAAATGCAATATGAAAAAGATAATTGAATTTTTTGGAGGTAATGTTGTAAAAGATGTCTTGTCAGGTCTTGACGGATTGTTCACATCAAAAGAAGAACAGATTAAAGCAGAAAATGTAATTAAAAAAATTCTTGCAGAAAAAGAATTAGAATTACAAAAAATGCAAACAGAAATTATAGTAACAGAAGCAAAAGGAAATTGGATTCAAAGAAGTTGGAGACCCGTCTTAATGTTAGCTTTTGGATTTATAGTAATTTACGTAAAATTTATAGGGCCTTTATTTAACTTAAGAATACCTGAATTAGAAATGGAGTTTTGGGAGTTATTAAAAATAGGAATAGGTGGTTATGTAGTAGGTCGTAGTGCTGAAAAAATATCTAAAAATATCACCATTAATAAAAAATAAGTCTTCAAATATTTTGCTTAACTTTGCCATAGATAAAACCACTTTATAAATGGCAAGAATATCAACATACGCATTAGATACAAATTTAGTAAAAACTGACAAATGGATAGGGACAGATGTTAATGGTAATAATGCAACTAAAAACTTTTCTTTAGACTCTGTAGCAAATTGGTTAAATACAACTGCAGCAATAGATAGTCAAACAATTAGATTTAAATATCAAGCTGATGCTCAGGATAATGGAGTGGATGAAAGAAAAAAAGGCTCTTTATCTTTTAGTCCAAACATAGGCAATACAGTTCCTTTTTCAAGTATTACTGATTTTGTATTAAGTGCCTATTCTTTAAAATATGCAAGTCAAACTAGTTCTCCTGACATTTCAAGTTTTTATACTACTCCATTAATTGACTCTTATGTTTTTATTAGTAAAACAGATGATATAAGTATTTATGGAATATATTTATGGAACTCAGCAGCTTTAAAACAAAACACAACTAACTTTTGGGACATTGGTTTATCATTAGTCGCTTCTAGTGGAGACTTAGAGAACACTAAAGATTATTTTATATCTTTGTTAACGTATGATCCATCCAAAACAGGAGGAGATAGAACTTTTATTTTTGATCAAGGAATTCCTGCTACAGTTTGGGATATACAACATAACTTATTAAAATTTCCTTCAGTATCTGTAGTTAATTCATCAAATGAATCAGTTATATGTACAACGGAATATATAGACAATAAAAACGTAAGAGTATCGTTTAGTGCTGCTTTTTCAGGAAAAGCATATCTAAATTAAAAAAAAACACTATGGCAATAAAATTTTTAGACGCAATTGATTTAACAGGATTAGAGTTAAATAATGTAAGAGCACAAAATAATCCCGGAGTTCCCGCAACTGCACTTGGAGAAGGACAATTTCTTTTTGACTCAACTGCAAAAACCTTAAAGTATTGGAACGGTAGTGCTTGGATAGAATTAGACGGACTTGGCGGAGTAGAGTCTGTAGTTACTACAGATGGATCTTTTATTAATTTAACCCCAAATGCTGCTGCAACAGGAGCAGTAACTGTGACTGCGGACCTAAGTGCAACGGGAACTCCAAGTGGAACTACTTATCTAAGAGGTGATAATACTTGGGCAACTATTATTTCAGGATTTTCAGGATTTTCAATAGATGGAGACAACACTTCTCCACAATCTATTTCAAACGGAGCTACTGTCCTTGTGCTAGGAGGGGTGGGAATTGGTACTGTATCATCAGCAACTGACACAATAACAGTAAATTTTGATGCTTGCTCATTAGGTGTTCAGGCTTCAGGTATAGTAAATAGTGATTATTTAGTAGGATGTTTTGGAGAAGGAACAACAGCTAAGGTAGCTATAAAAACTATGTCTTTAAGCTTATTTGGTGCTCCTACATCAGACATTGATATGGGAGGTTTTCAGGTCTCTAATATTAATCAAACACCGGTAGCAGCAAGTGATGCAGCTTCAAAAAATTATGTAGATACAACATTTGCAGGGTCAGGAGCTTTAATATTTCAAGGTGGATATAACGCAACAACTGCAGCACCAACAGGTGCGGCAATTAAAAAAGGATTTACTTACGCAGTAACTGTTGCAGGAACAGGAAGTCCTGCAGGATTTTGGAATCCTACTTTAGAAGTTGGTGATTTAATTATTGCCGAACAAGATAACCCTACAAGTGCAGCAAATTGGACAGAGATTAACAAGAACATTGATGTTGCTACCGATATCGTTCAAGGTATTGCTAACTTCCCAACTGCAGGTGGATTAAGCGTATCAGCAGGAGCAGTAAGTTTAGCAAGTTCAGGAGTAACTGCAGGTGCTAAAGGAAGTGCAAGTAAATCAGCTACAGTAACAGTTGATGCTAAAGGTATTGTTACTGCATTGACAGATCAAGATATTTCAATATCGGCAAGTCAAATATCAAGTTTTTGTACAGAGGTTGAATCTTGTGTAGCCGCAAGAGAGTATACTGAAATTATTGGTGGTGCTGCTTCTATAGATGTAACACATAATTTAGGAACTCTTAATGTAATGGTTCAAGTTTATGAAAATTCAGGATCTTATCAAAATGTAGAAGTTTCTATAGGTAGAAAAAATACAAATACTGTAAATATTGTAACTGCAGTTGCATCAGGAGAAAACTCTTTAGTTTGCTTAATTTCAAAAATAGGAGCATAGCAAATAAATAAATTATGGCAATAAAATTTTTAGATCAACTAGATGCGGCTGCTTATACAGCTACAGCAACTGCAGTTGGAGCAACGGCAATAAACCCAAATCAAAACTTCTATCCTTCCGGCACAGGTTCAGATACTACAACAGATTTAGCGGTTGATCAAACAGGTAACGTAGTGAGAACAACTCAAGAAGCAACTTGGAAACTAACTAGAGCTCAAGTGGATGCTTTAACAACTTCAGCAGCAGGCACTACGTTAATAAGTGCACCGGGATCTGCAAATTTATTTATAATAATAGAAAAAGTAACTTTTTTAATACTGTTTTCTAATAATGGTAATAAAATGTCAGCAACTCAACAGTATCAGATATTGCAAGATGGTAATGTAGCTGATGAAATTGCTGTAATAAACGGTAACAGAATAAACGATATTGCATTTTCGGGTGGAGAGGAAGGGCCTGTTTCCGGAATATACGAGCACGACACCGGATATTCTACTTTAAACAGAACTTATAATCCAAATAAAGCAACGACAATAAGAAGATTAAATACAAGTGCTTTAAATACATCTATTACTACAATGAGTATCAAAATGAGGTATAGGGTTTATGATATAGCAACATTTTAAAAAAAATATTTGTATCTTTGAAGTCTAATAATAACTTAAATAAAATATAATGAGCAAAAAAAAACAACTAACAGAAAATGAATTAAAAAAAGTTCAATCAATGTTGAACGCATTTAATCAATTAAAAATGAAACTAGGCGATATTGAATTATCTAAAAACGAAGTTATGGATAGTGTCAGTATTTTAAAAAAAGATTACGTAATAGTTGAAAAAGAATTAGCTGAAAAGTATGGTGAGAATTCTCAAATTGACATAAAAACAGGAGCTGTTACGGACAAAATTAAAGAAGAGAAATTAGAAAAAGTATAAAACAAACAAAATGGCAAAAATAAGTACATACGCAATTGATGCACAACCTACCTTAGCTGATAAAGTAATTGGTACAGAAGTGGATAATCACTTAATTACTAAAAACTATACTATAGGAGACATCATAGCGTTAGTTCCGGGAGGAGGCTTAAGTGTACAGTCATTAAATTCCTTGACAGGAGCCTTAACTTTAACGGGTACAGGTGGAATTACAATAACTGAAGATGCTACCAACGGAACCATTACTATTGACGGTGGTGGTTCAGGAGGTAGTGGAGTTTCAGGTATTACAAGCGGAAGTGACACGGCTACAGGTGGAATTATTTTTGAAGGAAGTGGTGTTTCGTATAGTAAAGACACAAACACGTTTACATTTAGCGGTGGATCAGGCGGGGGTATTACAAGCATTACAGGGCCGGGAGGTTCAGTAACAGGTGCTATTACTCTTACGGGCCCCGGCATTTCTCAGAGTGGAAACACATTTACATTTAGTGGCGGAAGTGGAAGTTCGGGAGGTCCTGAAAATTCAGTTCAAGTAAATAAAGGTGGTGGTTTCGATGGGTATAATTGGGTTACTATTGATCCAACTTATTACTGTGTAGAGTTAGGAAATAAAGCTTCAATTAGCGGAAAAATAAATTTATTTAGTTCTAGTGAGGGCGAAAATCCTTCTGCAGGTACTGTACGTTGGTATGATATTTCTACTAACACAAAATATGTAGGTATTATTCCTCCAAATGCTATATCAGATGAAGCTTCTAGTTATGATATTGCATTACCACCAACTCACCCTACAGATGAGCAAGTTATTTCAGTAGTAAAAGGATCAATATCAAGTCCTTATTTAACCGAATGGAGAACTATAACTTCAGGAGGTAGTGGAGTTTCGGGTATTAAAAGTGGAAGTGACACAGCTACAGGTACAGTAGAATTTGATGGTGGTGGAGTTAATTATAATTCAACTACTAATAAATTTACATTTAGTGGAACAGGTAGTGGAGTTTCAGGCATTATAAATGGAAGTAACACAGCTACAGGCGGAATTACTTTTGCAGGAAGTGGAGTTAGCTACAATTTAGGAACAAACACGTTTACATTTAGTGGTGGAAGCGGAGGTGGATCAGTTAATAGTGTTCAAGCAACCGGTACTGTAAGTGGATTGTCTTTAAGTTTAGGAGGAACTGCGACAGATCCTATAGTAACATTAGGCGGAACATTAAGTTTAACAAGTTCACAAATAACAACGGGATTAGGATTTACTCCTTATAATTCAACTAATCCTTCTAATTTTATTAATCAAATAACTACAACAGGTACTTCGGGGCCTGCAACTATTTCAGGAACTACAATTAATGTTCCACAATATACACCTAGTTCAGGTGGAATTACAGGTATCACAGGACCGGGAGGTAGTGTTACAGGAGGTGTAACATTTACAGGAGGTGGCATTTCTCAAAGTGGAAATACATTTACATTTAGTGGAGGTGGCTCAAATCCGGGAGGAAAGGTCAAAGATGTTCAATTTCACGGTACAGGAGGTGTTTTTTCGGGTGATGATTCTAATACTTATTTTAGAGGAACTAATTTTTCAGAACATACTTTAGGTAATCCGGGAGGCGAAAGTGCTAAGATAGCAGGACAATTAACTCTATTAACTAACGCTGCCGGAGAAGCAAACAGCTATGGTAATGTAAGTTTACAACACCAAGGCGGAAATTTTGTTAGTTTAGCAGGAAGCACTCTTGATGCAACAGGAAGTAATTATTTTCTTCATTTTCCTCACCAACTGCCTGAAGCTAATAATAGTATTTTACAGTCAAATTCACAAGGACAGTTAGAATGGATTAGTACTCCTTCAGGTGGTGGCGGAATTACAAGTATTACAGGTCCTTCAGGAGGAGTTACAGGAGGTGTAACATTTACAGGAGCAGGTGTAAGTCAAAGTGGAAATACATTTACATTTAGTGGTGGCGGAAGTGGTACAAACAATTATTTAACAGGAGCATCTTATAATGACGCTACAGGATTAGTAACTTACACAAGACAAGGACTTGCTAATATTACCTCTACCGGTGATATGAGAACTAGTTTTGTGGAAATAGGTAGAATTAGTACAATGCAAGCGGTTAGACCGACCGTAAATCAAGATAATAAAGTTCGTTTTGCCCCAACAGGTACTACAACAAACATTGGTGCATCATCTTATGGGGTTACTCAAACAACCGGTGGAACGGATTCACAAGGTACTGTAATAACTTTTGGTAATCCCGGAACTTATTGGATACAAACTACTGTATATGTGTTAATTCCAACCCAATTTATGACGATGAATTCTAGACCGGCTTCAGGGAATGCCGGTGGCAACCCCGCTTTAGGAATGACTAGTTGGGATGCATCGCAACTTCCTGTTGGAAATCCTGTCGGTGCAGCTCAATCAGCGTTTGCAGGTACTGTTCAAACTGTATCGGAGACAATACCCATTAAAGGTAAAATGTTTTTTGGAGAAATTGTTAATGGTGCTCTTCTTGGTTCAACTAAAGTTATTACAGTACACCCTCAAGGGGAGTTTGCCGGAGGTGGTGCTTATGGAGGCAGCAATGACCCTTATGCACCGGACACTTATGCAAATCAGTTTTCTATTAAAACAACAACAGCAAATGAAACATATTATTTAGCTTGTTTTCAACCTAATGATCCTGTTGGACAATTTCCGGTTCCTCTTGTTAATCCTGCCAACACAGCAACACCAATGCAGTTTAGTTCAATAAATATGACTCCAACAGGAAGTTCTATTTTAACTCAGCCTGCATCTGCTGAATTAATTGTATCAATTCTAACATAGTGGATATAAGAAAAATTTCTATAGGTCCTGATTATAAGTCAGGTGCTATGCATTATTTAGTAGGACAAGAAATATTAGGAGGAAATTATAGAATTCATTTAATTAAATTTGACTATGACAAAGACTCTATTGTTATATATATACAACAAGATGATGAGGTTTTGTTGTGGAAAGAATTCACTTCTATGGTTCCAATATCAATAGAATATAATATAAACTTTTAAGATATGAAAACATTAAAACCTTATTTTACAGGAGCAAATAAAGCTATGGGTGGAAAGCCTGAGAAGTTTGGATTCCCATCAAATAAACAAATACAAAATAGTGTTTACGCAAAGGTTAAAAAATAAAATGAATATAATTTTACAAGCAGAGTTAGTTTCTGAATTAGCAGTTATAGAAAAAAAATTACAAAATAAAGACTTAAATTGGGAAGAAACTCTTAACTTAAAAGATGCTTCACATAATATTAAAATGAAATTAAATGGAGTTAAGCCTACAGATTCTCATATGGACTGTATAGGTTGTGGCTCATAAAATAAAAAATGAAATCACCTTTCTCATTTATTGTTAAACCTATAGAAGGAAAAAGGTATAACAATACCAAAAAAATTGGCAATATTGACTTTATTGTTAGTACTTCTATAGAAGACCACAAATTTTCAAACAGATATGCAGAAGTTTTAGAACTACCTATAAGCTATAAAGGATCTATAGAGGTAGGAGATACTTTATTGGTTCATCATAATGTTTTTAAATATTACAATGATATTAAAGGAAATCAACAAAGTGGAAAAAGTTTTTTTCAAGATAATAAGTTTTTTGTAGAGTTAGACCAATTTTTTATGTATAAAAATAAAAATGGATGGAATGCTTATGACAAATATTGTTTTGTAGAACCTGCTGAAGTAGAAGATTCATATATATATAAGCCTATTTCAAAAGAACCTTTATTAGGTATTATGAAATATCCTAATGAATATTTAAAAAAACAAGGGATAAAAGAAGGGACTAAAGTTTCTTTTAAACCTGAAAGTGAATATGAGTTTATTATTGACGATAAAACTTATTACAGAATATATGATCATCAAATAACCTTATCATTATGAGTAGAGAATGGGATTGGATGGATTATGAAGAATTTGATGACGTTCCTTTAAAAAAAACAAAACGTATAAAAAATGAAATCAAGAGAAATAAAATTAAAAATAATAGAAGCAGGGTACAGGGCGGTGGAGCAACTAATAAAAGTTTCCAAGGAAGCGATTATTAAACACGATCCTGAAGATGACATATCAGCAGATAGATTAAAAAATGCTGCGGCTACTAAGAAACTAGCTATATTTGATGCGTTTGAAATATTAAATAGAATTGAAAGTGAAAAAGAAGCTTTAGATGCTGTTGAAAAAGGACCTAATAGAACAGATACAAAACAAGGATTTGCAGAAAGAAACTCAAAATAATATATATACATTATTAAGTAATGTTGTTTCTAATAGTGTTTTATCTAATAAAAATAAAGCAAGTTCTTGGAAATATGGATATAATGAAAAGTATGACTTTGTAGTAATATCTAAAACAGGAAAAATTGGTAAAGTAATTGATTTACAAGGTTTTAAAATAGCATTGCCATTAGAACCTAAAAAATCCTATTCACGTAACAAATCCAAACCTGAACAATATTGGGAAAGAAAAGAAATTCCAAAATCTTTAAGTAAAATTCAATCTATATTTCAATGGAATGATATGTCTACTGAGTTTAAAAATCAATGGGTTGATTATATAGAAGAAGAATTTGACAGAAGAGAGCAAGGGATGTGGTTTATGTCAAATGGAGTTCCTACCTATATAACAGGTGCTCATTATATGTATCTTCAATGGACATCTATAGATGTGGGTTATCCTGATTTTAGAGAAGCTAATAGATTATTGTTTATTTTTTGGGAAGCTTGCAAGGCTGATACTCGTTCTTTTGGAATGACTTATTTAAAAATAAGACGTTCAGGATTTTCTTTTATGAGTTCGTCTGAATGCGTTAACACAGGAACTTTAGCTAAAGACTCAAGAATAGGTGTTTTATCCAAAACAGGTTCTGATGCTAAAAAAATGTTTACCGACAAAGTAGTTCCTATCGCTAACAGATTACCCTTCTTTTTTAAACCCATTCAAGATGGTATGGATAAACCAAAAACAGAATTAGCTTTTAGAATACCGGCCTCTAAGATTACTAAAAAAAATATGTTTGATTTAACAGACGATGAGCTATATGGACTAGACACTACAATAGATTGGAAAAACACAGATGATAACTCTTATGATGGAGAAAAGTTATTGTTACTAGTTCACGATGAAAGTGGAAAATGGATCAAGCCAAATAACATATTAAACAATTGGAGAGTTACAAAAACTTGTTTAAGATTAGGTAGTAAAATAATAGGTAAATGTATGATGGGGTCTACTTCAAATGCATTATCTAAAGGAGGTGGTAATTTTAAAAAATTATATGAAGATTCTAATATAAAAAAAAGAAATGCAAATGGTCAAACTAAAAGTGGACTATATAGTTTATTTATTCCTATGGAGTGGAATATGGAAGGGTTTATTGACAAGTATGGAATGCCTGTCTTAAGAACACCTTCTAATCCTGTTGTTGGTATAGACGGTTTAAAAATAAATCAAGGAGCAATAGATTATTGGCAGAACGAAGTGGAGTCTTTAAAAAATGACGCAGATGCTCTTAATGAATTTTACAGACAGTTTCCTAGAACAGAATCTCACGCATTTAGAGATGAAAGCAAACAGTCTTTATTTAATCTTACTAAAATATATCAACAGATAGATTATAATGACTCTTTAATAGAGGAACATCATTTAACTAAAGGTTCTCTTTCTTGGAAAAACGGCATTAAAGATACTAAAGTTATTTTTAATCCTAATCCAAAAGGAAGATTTTATGTTTCTTGGACTCCAAATGAAAATTTACAAAATAGAGTTGAAGAAAGAAACGGACTAAAATATCCGGGCAATAAACACATAGGTGCATTTGGTTGTGATAGTTATGACATATCCGGTGTAGTTGGCGGAGGTGGTTCTAATGGAGCTTTACACGGGAAAACAATGTTTAGTATGGCCGAAGCTCCAAGTAATCAATTTTTTCTTGAATATATTGCTAGACCTCAAACTGCTGAAATATTTTTTGAAGATGTATTAATGGCTTGTGTGTTTTATGGTATGCCTATATTAATAGAAAATAACAAACCTAGACTTTTATATCATTTTAAAAATAGAGGATATAGAAATTTTTGTATGAACAGACCCGACAAAGTTTATACTAAGCTTTCTAAGACAGAGAAAGAGCTAGGTGGTATACCAAACTCTAGTGAAGATGTTAAACAAGCACACGCAGCAGCTATAGAGTCTTATATAGAAGAACACATAGGCTTTAAAAATGAAGAAGAAATGGGGGACTGTATTTTTAGTAGAACTTTAAATGATTGGGCAAGATTTGATATTTTTAATAGAACAAAATTTGATGCTTCTATTAGTTCGGGATTAGCTATTATGGCAACTCAAAGTCATCTTTATAATGTGCAGAAAAAAGTTTCAAAAATAAAGGTTAACTTTGCAAGGTATAGTAATAAAGGTACAAAAAGCGAAATTATTAGATGAAGAGAGTAGACATTAATATATCATCTGCAGGTTTCCCTAATCAGTTTGTTTCAGATAGTGTCAAAGCTACTGATGAGTTTGGTTTACAAATCGGACAAGCTATTCAATATGAGTGGTTCAAAAGAGACGGAAATAGTTGCAGGTTCTACAGTCAATGGAGAGATTTCCATAGACTCAGATTATACGCAAGAGGGGAACAATCTGTAGGAAAATATAAAAACGAATTAGCAATTGATGGAGATTTATCTTATCTAAATTTAGATTGGACACCCGTTCCTATATTGCCTAAATTTGTAGACATTGTTGTTAATGGTTTACAAGACAGACAATTTGAACCTAAAGCTTTTGCACAAGATGCGTTGTCGCAATCAAAAAGAAGTAAATATCAACAAATGATTGAAGGTCAAATGTTGGCAAAACCTTTACTTGAAACTATACAAACAAAAACAGGTGTTGACCCTTTCACGGTAAATCCTGACACACTTCCTCAAGATGATGAAGAACTTGCATTATATATGCAACTTAAGTACAAGCCTGCAATAGAAATTGCAGAAGAAGAAGCTATTAGCACTTTGTTTGAGTCTAACCACTACAATGATATTAGAAAAAGATTAGACTATGATATGACTGTACTAGGAATTGCGTGTGCAAAGCACGAATTTTTATTAGGGGATGGTGTTAAGATTAATTATGTAGACCCTGCTAATATTGTATATAGCTATACTGAAGATCCTTTTTTTAAAGATTGTTTTTATTGGGGAGAAATTAAAACAGTAGCAATTACTGAATTAATTAAAATAGACCCAACATTAACAAAAGATGATTTAGAAGAAATATCACAATCTTCACAATCGTGGTATGACTATTATAATGTATCACAAATTTATGATAATGATATTTTTTATAGAGATACTGCTACTTTAATGTACTTTAATTATAAAACAACAAAAAAAGTTGTTTACAAAAGGAAAGTAAAAGACAACGGAAATGTAAGTATGATTGAAAAAGATGACTCTTTCAATCCCCCTGCTGAAATGCAAGAAGAAGGCAATTTCACAAAAGAATCTAAAACTATTGACGTATGGTATGAGGGTGTTATGGTTATGGGTACAAACATATTGCTTCAATGGAAACTAATGGAGAATATGGTTAGACCTCAATCAGCTTCTCAGTATGCTATACCAAATTATGTATGTACTGCTCCAAGAATGTATAAAGGAGCTATTGAATCTTTAGTTAGAAGAATGATACCTTTTGCTGATTTAATTCAAATTACTCATTTAAAATTACAACAAGTAATATCTAGAGTTGTACCTGATGGTGTGTTTATAGATGCTGATGGACTTAATGAAGTTGATTTAGGAACAGGAAATGCATATAATCCCGAAGATGCTTTAAGAATGTATTTTCAAACAGGTTCGGTTATTGGAAGAAGCTATACTCAAGAAGGGGATTATAATCAAGGAAAAGTTCCAATAAAAGAATTACAATCTAGTTCCGGTGCATCAAAAACACAAATGCTTTTAACTAATTATAATCATTATTTAAATCAGATTAGAACAGTTACAGGTCTAAATGAAGCTAGAGATGGAAGTATGCCCGACCCTAACTCTTTGGTTGGCTTACAAAAAATGGCAGCTTTAAATTCTAATGTAGCTACAAGACATATTTTAGACGGAAGCTTGTTTATATACAAAAGTTTAGCTGAAGCAATAACATATAGAGTTGCTGACATATTACAGTATTCTGATTTTAAAGAAGAATTTATAAATCAAATAGGAAAATATAATGTTTCTATATTAGGAGACATTAGTGATTTATATATTTATGATTTTGGAATATTTATTGAACTATCTCCTGATGAAGAACAAAGACAGCAGTTAGAACAAAATATTCAAATGGCATTATCTAAAGGAGACATAAATCTTGAAGACGCTATTGATATAAGAGAAATAAAAAACATAAAACTTGCTAATCAACTTTTAAAATTAAAAAGAACTTCAAAACAACAAAGAGAAGAGAAAATGGCTATGCAGCAACAAGCAATGCAAGCACAACAAGCTATAAAGCAACAAGAAATGACAATTCAGGCTAATCAGCAAAAGTTGCAAATGGAAACTCAAGCAAAACTACAATTTAGACAAGGAGATGTAGCGTTTGAAATTGAAAAAATGAAACAAGAAGCAATTTTAAAAGCTCAATTAATGCAACAAGAATTTGAGTTAAATATGCAGTTAAGATCAATGGATGCTCAACAACTTAAAGGTAGAGAAGATCAAAGAGAGCAAGCTAAATCTGAAAGAATATCTCAACAATCTACTGAGCAGTCTAGATTAATTAATCAAAGAAAAAATAATTTACCTCCTCAAAATTTTGAATCTAATGAGGATAGTTTAGATGGTTTTGATTTAGCAGAATTCAATCCAAGATAACTACTTAAAACATAAAATTTTTTAGTTTAACTTTGTATAAAATTAAATTTAATACAATATGGAAATAAAAGTAAAAGCCGTAGGTGAAACTGATTCAAAATCAGTACAAGAAGTAGAAACAGAGTTATTAGAAAAGCACGAAGAAAAATTTTCTGCAGTAGACTCTCCGGAAACAAACACTATTGAAACTAAAAAAGTTGAAATAGAAACTAAAATAGAAACACCTGTAGTAGAAAATCCTGTAGAGGAAACTAAACAACAGGAAAAAGAAATTATAACTCCATCTTCAGAGTTAAGTGAAGAAGAAGTTCTTAAATTTATTGGAAATAGATATGGGAAAGAAATTAAATCATTAGATGATTTTAATCAAGCTAGGGAAGAAACAGAACCACTTCCCGAAGATGTTTCCCAATATCTAAAATATAAAAAAGAAACAGGTCGTGGAATCAATGACTTCTATCAATTACAGAAGAACTATGATGAAATGAAACCTGACAACTTGCTAAGAGATTATCTTACTGCTACCGAAAAAGGGTTAGACCCTGACGATATTAGTGATTTAATGGAAGATTTTTCATTTGATGAAGATGTTGATGATGAAAAGCAAATAAAGAAAATAAAATTAGCAAAGAAAAAGACTATTGCGAAAGCTAAAGATTTTTTTGCAGAACAACAGGAGAAGTATAAAATCCCCCTTGAGTCAAGCCGGGAAGTTACTCCAAGATCTACAGAAGAAGATTTAGCATATAAGCAATATATAGCTGAAGCAAAAACCAACGAGGAAATAACTTCTAGAAGAAAAGAAGCTTATTTAAAAAAAACAGACGAGGTGTTTAGTGAGTTCAAAGGTTTTGAGTTTACGATTGATGACAACAAAGTTTATTTTTCACCCGGAGATGCCGCAGAATTGAAAAAAATACACTCTGATCCTAGTGGCTTTATAGGAAAGCACACTAATGAAGATGGTACTATTAAAGATGCTGCAGGTTATCACAGGTCGTTAGCAATGGCGATGCATCCTGAAAAGTTTGCTAAATTCTTTTATGAACAAGGGAAATCTGCTTCGGCAGATGAAACTATGAGGAAAATGAAAAATGTAAATATGACTACTCAAAAAGTTCCGGAAGTAAGCAATACAAAATCAGGTATGCAAATTAAATCTTTAAGCAACGACCACGGAAGAGGTTTAAAGATTAGAAGTAGAAATAAATAATAACATTAACAAAACTTAAAAAATAAAAATTATGGCAGTACAAAACGTACCCGGTTTTGATTTACAACCAAGTGCACAAAGAGTGCCCGTAAAGACAAACTACATTACCAATTTTGATTTCTTAAATCAGTATCTACCTGATACTTACGAAAAAGAATTTGAAAGATATGGTAATAGAACAATATCATCATTCTTAAGAATGGTGGGAGCAGAGATGCCGTCTAACTCTGACCTTATAAAATGGGCAGAACAAGGAAGACTGCATACTAAATACACAGATGTAACTACTCCGGTAGCAGCAGCAGCAAATAATGCAGTTTTTACTGTAGGAGATGCAGGTGTACCTGCATTTAGTGCACAAAACAATATCGCAATCAGAATAGGTCAAACTGTAATGATTTCTGATAATGCAGGTGCAGGAAGTGTAAAAGGTTTAGTAACAGCAATAGGAGCAGGAGCTGCTAAAACTTTTACTGTAGCTTTTTATGAAGCAGCAGGTTTAACTACTGTAGCAGGTCAGAAATATTCTGTATTTGTTTACGGTTCTGAATTTCAAAAAGGAACTAACGGAATGGAAGGTTCTTTAGAAGCTGATGATTTCATTTTTGAAAATAAGCCAATTATACTAAAAGACAAGTATAAAGTATCAGGTTCTGATATGGCTCAAATTGGATGGATTGAAGTTACTACTGAAAATGGAGCAAACGGATACTTATGGTATTTGAAGTCTGAGCACGAAACAAGATTACGTTTTGACGATTATCTTGAGACTGCAATGATTGAAGCAGTACCGGCAGAGCAAGGTTCAGGTGTTGACACAGCAATTGGAAACGGTGCAGCAGCAGGTGCTACAGGTGCAGGTTCTGATGGTATTTTCTATGTTGTAGAAACAAGAGGAAATGTATATGGAGCAGGAAACCCTACTACTTTAGTAGAGTGGGATACTATTATTTCTAGACTTGACAAGCAAGGTGCTATTGAAGAAAATGTAGTATTTGTTGATAGAGATTATTCTTTTGATATTGACGATATGTTATCTAAGCAATCATCTAATGCAGCAGGTGGTGTTTCTTATGGTTTATTTGACAACGAAAAAGAAATGGCTCTAAACTTAGGTTTTACAGGATTTAGAAGAGGTTATGACTTTTATAAGTCTGATTGGAAATATCTAAATGATCCAACTATGCGAGGCGGAATGTCTGCAGTAGCAGGTTCAGGTAGAGTTAATGGACTTTTAGTTCCTGCCGGTTCTACATCTGTGTATGATCAAGTATTAGGAAAAAACGCTAAGAGACCATTCTTGCACGTTAGATATAGAGCTTCAGAAACTGAAGACAGACGTTACAAGACTTGGATTACAGGTTCAGCAGGTGGAGCAGAAACATCTGATTTAGATGCAATGGAGGTAAACTTCTTATCTGAAAGAGCAGTATGTACTTTAGGTGCTAACAACTTCTTCTTATTTAATTCATAAGAAGTATATAATTAAAGGGAGGTTTATTCCTCCCTTTTTTTTAAATTTTAATTTTAATCTAATTTTATAATAATGAAAAAAACAAAAAAAATATTTGTTGACAAACAATATAAGTTAACATCAGATGCAGCACCACTTTCTTTTATGCTGCCTACTAGAAACAACAAAAGATACCCTTTAATGTATTTTGATGAAGACACAGGTGAAAACCGTGCTTTAAGATACGCAAGTAATCAAAAATCTCCTTTTGAAGATGAACAAGATGGTAATGCTTTATTATCTCCTATTATTTTTGAAGATGGTTTTTTACACGTTCCTAAGTCAAATCAAATACTTCAAGCATTTTTACATTATCATCCTTTAAATCAAAAGAAGTTTATTGAAGTAGATAAAGCTAAAGATGCAGAAAGTGAAGTTGAAGACTTAATGGTTGAAGCTGACGCACTATTAGAAGCAAAGTCTTTGTCTATTGAACAGCTAGAGAATGTTTGTAGAGTTCTATTCAACAAAGATTCAAGTAAAGTTTCTACTTCAGAATTAAAAAGAGATGTTTTAGTTTATGCTAAAAATAATCCTGAAGATTTTTTAGATGTAATTAATGACCCTGAATTAAAAATTCAAGGTACTGTTCAGCAGTTCTTTGATCAAGGATTATTAACTTTTAGAAAAAGTAATAAAGAAGTATGGTTTAGCACTAAAACAAATAAGACAAAAATGCTTAATGTTCCTTTTGGGCAAGACGGAATTGATTTAGTAGTTTCATATATGAAAGATGATGATAATATAGAAACATTAAAACATTTAGAATCTTTATTATAATATATTTATAATATCAAGTAATTTTAAGAGACCTCTTCTTTTTGAAGGGGTCTTTTTATTTTGTTTATCTTTGTATAAAAGAATTATAGATGATTAACTCAGTTAGACAAACGGTAATGTCGGTTCTGAATAAAAATAATTACGGATACATATCCCCATCTGATTTTAACTTATTTGCTAAACAAGCACAGTTAGATTTATTTGAAAATTATTTTTACTCATACAACTATCAAATACTAAAAGAAAATGGAAGGCAGTCCGGTACAGGATATGCGGATATTACTAAAGGATTGGAAGAGGTAATTGATACTTTTTCTGAAACAAAATTTTTAGTTCACAATTATCAAAACAAATTTTTTACTCCAAGCTTAGTAACTACTAATGATGATTATTATTTACTTAATAAAGTATTGGTATATAGTAAAGAAGAAGTTAGCGGAACTACAAATCAAGTACAAATTCAATCTTTAATAGACACCACAAAAGATTTTGTAGCACTAGGTGTTAGTATAGGAGATATTGTAGCAAACACAACTTCTAATAAAGTTGGTTTCGTTTCTCAAGTTCAAACAATTGAACTTACATTAGTTGATGTGGATGGCAATCCTGATAATGTTGGGTTTTTAAGTAATAATCAAAACTATATTGTATACTCTCCTAGTCCTATAAAAGAAGCAGAAAAAGTTAGCAACAGTAAAATAACTATGTTAAATAACTCTGTTATAACAAAACCAACTTTAATGTTTCCTGCTTATAGTTTACAAGAACCTACTATTTCATTGTTTCCAAATACTATAGATGCAATGGGTGGAGTAGAATGTCAATATATAAGATTTCCTAAAGTTCCAAAATGGACATATGTAGATTTAGTAAATGGAGAACCTGCGTTTAATCAAAGTGCAGCAGATTATCAAGATTTTGAGCTACCTAACGATGATGAAGTTAATTTGATAAATAAAATTTTACAATATGCAGGGATGTCTATTAGAGAGGCAGGAGCAGTTCAATTCGCAACAACTTTAGATTCAGCTAGTAACGCATCAGAAAAATAATTATGGGATATATAACAGACTATCAATATTATGAAAATGGAGGACTTAACCCTAGCCAAAAAAATTGGGGTTCTTATCAGTATATATCTTTAGAAGATATAATTAACAATTTTATGTTAATGTATGCAGGGAACCATAGTCTTGTAAATAACGAAGAAAGATATAAAGTTTTATTTCACGCTAAAAGAGCAATACAAGAATTAAATTATGATGCTTTTAAAGAGATAAAAATATTAGAGTTAAGTGTATGTGACACTTTAAGATTTGTATTACCTCCTGACTTTGTTAATTGGGTAAGAATATCACAAGAGATAGATGGCATATTATACCCTTTAGGAGAGAATATTCAAACAAATTGGAGTGGTGCTTACTTACAAGATAACGAATGTAGAATTTTATTTGATCAAGATGGAAACTCATTAAAGCCTGAATTTTCAGATTTAGATATGTCAAGAATGTTTGGAAGTTCACCAACTATATATTTAAACTCAAATTCTCCTATGAATGGAAAGTTTGGATGGAATATAGATGGGACTTGGTATTTTCAACACAATCTTGAAGGAAGATATGGTCTTAACACGGAAACCGCTAATGCTAATCCTACTTTTAGTATAAATAAAAAAGGAGGAGTTATTAATTTTAGTTCAGGTGTGTCAGGTGGATTGGTAGTATTAGAATATGTTTCTGATGGTATGGAAAGCGGAGATGACAGTTTGGTTTCAGTAAATAAAATGTTTGAAGACTATTTGTATGCTTACATAGAGTATGCTATATTAGGTTCTAAGGTGGGAGTTCAAGAATATATAGTTAGTAGAACTAGAAAGCGTCAATCAGCACTTTTAAGAAACGCAAAAATTAGAATTAGTAATATACATCCCGGAAGACTTTTACAAAACTTAAGGGGTAGAGATAAGTGGTTAAAGTAATATGGGAAAAATAATTAGAAATTTCACCGCAGGAAAAATGAACAAGTCCTTGGATGAACGTCTTATACCAAATGGTGAATACGTTGATGCACTTAATGTTCGTATGGGTTCAACTGAACAAGCTGAAATTGGTGTAATTGAAAATTCTAAAGGAAATACTCAGTTAACAACTTTAAAATATAATAATATTTCATTAAGTGCTAATGCAAAATGCATAGGTGCTTTTGAAGACGGAGCTTTAGAAACTATTTATTGGTTTGTTCACGACTCCTCATTTTCTTCTAGTCCTACAGGAAAATTAGATATGATTGTATCTTTTAATACTACACAAAGTATAATTACATATCACGTTATTTCTATAGCAGATCCTAATGATTCTACCGCAACTAAAACAACATTAAATTTTGATCCTGAATTTTTAATAACAGGAGTTAATAAAGTAGAAAATTTATTATTTTTTACAGATGATTATAATCCTCCTAGACAAATAAATGTTACTACTAATTATCCTAATCCTAATGCTACTGAAGATTTAACTTCAGCAGAATCTTTACTTGTTATAAAAAAACCACCTATAAATTCTCCAAAAGTATTTCCTATTTCAACATCAACTCAAGATAATTTTTTAGAAACTAGATTTATAAGTTTTGCTTATAGATATAGATATGCAGATGGAGAATACTCTGCAACTTCTCAATTTTCAGAACCTTCATTTATACCTAAACCTTTTACATACAGCAATATAACCGCCCTTAATGAAGGAATGGTAAATAGTACAAATCAATGTAATATAATTTATAATTCAGGAGGACCTTTAGTTAAGAGTGTGGATTTGCTATTTAAAGATATGAATAGTTCTGTAATAAAAGTTATAGAGAAACTAAATAAGCTAAAAGATGGGTTAGCTGATGATACGGAATATACATATACTTTTAACAATAGTAAAATATTTACTGTGCTACCTTCTTCAGAAATATTAAGACTGTTTGATGGTGTTCCAAAATTAGCACAATCACAAACTTTGATGGGTAACAGAATTACTTATGGAAATTATTTAGAAAACTATGATTTACAAAGAAACAAAGTTCCAACTAAATTAGAATACATTGTAAATCAAGAAAATATAGA
>Ga0207896_1000072_pt1 | contig 22855 bp, 21 predicted proteins | sample LinPmetageLP36_FD_184049 | JGI IMG/M metagenome (GOLD analysis project Ga0207896, IMG submission 184049) | Marine viral communities from the Pacific Ocean - LP-36 (SPAdes) | ecosystem: Environmental > Aquatic > Marine > Oceanic | place: Pacific Ocean | collected 2010-06-15 | reverse complement strand
TGGGATGGCTTTGGTGGTGATACTAAAGTATTTTCAAGTTATGTAGATGGTAGTAATTATGGTCATATTGAATTTACAGGATATACACTTTCATATAATGGAACACCATCAGCAGGAACATTAACAACGAATAGAGTATTTAGAGACCCGACTGCCTGGTACAACATACAAGTTATTTATGATTCTGGAAATGCAACATCAGGAGATAGAATACAGATGTGGGTAAATGGAGTAAGAGAAACTTCTTTTTCTACTGAAACTTATCCTTCACAAGATCAAGACGGTGTAATTAATTCTGCTCAAGTTCATGCTATTGGAGCAAGAGGGGATGCTTCACAATATTGGGGAGGAGAAATGTCTCATGTCCATTTTGCTGATGGACAAGCTTATCCAGCTTCTACATTTGGTGAAATAGATGCCACATCAGGAATATGGGTAGCAAAAACTTCACCAACAGTAACCTATGGAACTAATGGATTCTTTTTAAAATTTGCATCAGGTGCTTCAGGAACAGACAGTTCGGGTGAGACAAATGACTTTACTGTTTCAGGAAATTTAACAAATACAAAAGATACTCCTGATAATAATATGTCAACGCTATATCCAGATATTCCCTATCCATCAGGTTTAACAATGACTAATGGTAATACATCATTAGCTTCAACTGCCACACAATGGGCAGGTAGATATTCAACACAAAGAGTTTTTAGTGGAAAATATTATGTGGAAGCACAATTTGTAAGCACTGGACATAATTTAAAATTTGGAGTTCAAGGAGCAGATCCAAGTGAAACAACAAATTGGAGTACACTTAATACAAGTTATGCAGGTAAGTCAGCAGTTGGATATGAGTTTCAATGTAATAATGGTAATGGTTATAAAGTAAATAATAATTCTTCCCCAAGATGGACTGAATCAGATTTTACTCCAGCAACTTCTACTATTATGATGGCTTTCGATCTAGATAATGGAAAAATTTGGTGGGGTAGAAATGGTACTTGGTTTGATTCAGGTGGCACACCTAATCCTGCAACTGGAACCGATGCTGCTTTTACAGGTATCACTACAGCTAATGGACCATATTTATTTGGTTTATCACTAGAGGGTAATGGATCATCATCAAATATAAATTTTGGAAATGGTTATTATGCTACCACAGCAATAGGTAGTTCAGTAACAGCTAACGAGGGAACATGGGCTTATGCACCACCCACAGGATTTGGTGCGGTTAATACAAATTGGATAAATACTTTTTAAGGAGAAAAAACTATGGCATATATATCATTTAAACCAACAGATAATGTAAAAGTAGTAGGTTATTCAGGTAACGCATCTACAAATGCAATTACAGGAACTGGATTTGAACCCGCATTAGTCTGGCTTAAAGGTAGAGATTTTACAGATGATAATGTTGTTTATGATGCAGTAAGAGGAACAAATAAATGGTTAGCAACAAATAGAAATTATACTAATGGTACTAATGCTGATCCTAATTTCGGAATAACTTCATTTGATGCAAATGGATTTACAGTAGGTCCTTGGTCTGCAATTAATCCAAGTGGAACTAATAATATGATTTCGTATTCTTGGAAAGGTGGTACAACATCAGTACCTTCAGGAGGAAGTATAACACCATCAGCAGTTAATATGAATGCTACAGCAGGTTTTTATTCTGCTACCTATACAGGAAGTGGAGCTGTTAATGCAACATTAGCACATGGTTTAGGAAAAGTTCCAAAATTTATAGCAATTAAAAAATTAAATTCAACTTATAACTGGGCTAATACTTCTACAGTATGGGATGATAATACTAAAATTTTATCATGGACTATTGTTAATTCTTTAATGACAGATGATGTATTTACAACAGCACCAAATTCAACTTATATTTATCTTGGTTCTAATACTTATGGTAATGCGGCAGATGGTTCAGGAACTTATCTTGTCTATGCGTGGAGTGAAATTCCTGGCTACTCTAAAATGACTAGCTATTATGGTACAGGATTAGCTGATGGCCCTTTTGTATACTGTGGTTTTGAACCTCAATGGCTTATGATTAAAGAAACAGATAGTTCAAGTGGTTGGTGTATGTATGATAATGTTAGACCAGGTACAAATCCTGGATATTGGAATCCTAACTCAAACTTTTTACAAGCACAAGAAACTGGAGTTGAAAGTAACAATACAAATTTATCAATAGATTTTTTAAGTAATGGATTTAAAGTTCGTAATGGTGCAGGAGATACTAATGGAGCAGCTAATTTATATATGGTATTGGCATTTGCAAATAAACCAATAGTTTCTAGTAATGACAAAGCCGGCACGGCGAGGTAGCTTGTGTTACTTGGATTTGATTCATTTTCAGCCACACCTTTTTCTACAACAGGTTCAGATAATAGTGTAATTATATCTGTTAATCCTAATAATTTAGTATTAACAATTGGTCCTGTAAATATAGCAGCAACTTCTATTACGCAAATCGTTTCACCTGATCCTTTAGTACTCGGAACAGGGACTGTTGTTATTGCATCAGATGCTGAGTTTACTCTTACAGGAAGTCCTCTTACTTTAGGAACGGCTACCGTTACAGCTTTCACAGATGTAGCAGTAAATGTCACCAAGAATCCTTTGACTTTGGGCAATGGAACTGTTATTGTTACTGCTAGTGCTAATGTTATACCAGATGGTGTAGCAATGGATCTAAAAACAAAAGAACCAGGCATTATAACTTGGAATGATATAGATCCAAATGCAAATAACGTTTGGATAGAGATAAAACCTTATTAAACTATGGCATCACAACACTCATCAGATCTATCAATTGAATTAATCACAACCGGTGAAAAAGCTGGTCTTTGGGGTAGTATTACAAATACTAACTTACAAATTTTAGAACTATCTTCTTCAGGTAATATTGAAGTTGCTATGGGTGGAGGTACAGATGTTACTTTAACACTTGCTGATGGTTCGGCTGCAGGAACAACAACTGCAACAGGTAAAAATTTATATTTAAAATTAACAGGAACTTTAACTAGAAATCAAACTTTAATCATGCCTGCAAGCGTCCCTTCAGGAGGAACAGCTTTAAGAGTATTTATAGTAGAAGATGCTACAACACGATCAAGTAGTAATTATACTTTAAGTGTTAAAACAGCAGCTTCAGGTTCTCCTGTAACTATACCTGTTAAATCAACAGGAGTATTTTATTCAAACGGAACTCATACTGTTAGAGGATTAATGAATAAAGGTTACTATGAGGTAGTGGCAGGAACAAATGCTCCTTACACAGCAGTCGCAGGTGATCAAATTTTAGTTAATTCTTTTTCATCAGCAGTTACTGTTAATTTACCGGCAAGTCCAGTTCAAGGAGATGAAATAACTATTATAGATGCTAATACAAGTCCTCAAGGTTTTGCATCTAATAACTGTGTAGTAGGTAGAAATGGTAATAAAATTTTAAGTGCATCAACTGATTTAACTTTAACAACAAACACTCAAGCAATAACCTTAGTATATGTTAACACTGATTTAGGGTGGACATATAAAACTAATACAGCATAGGGTCTAACCAATGGCTCTTACTCAAATTAAATTCGCCCCCGGAATTGACAAACAAGATACTAGTGTAGGTGCTGCCGGACGGTGGACCGATTCAGACTTAGCAAGATTTAGATATGGACTTCCAGAAAAAATAGGAGGTTGGCAATCTTTACTTACAGATACCATTGTAGGTGTAGCTCGTGCTCAACATTCTTTTGTGGATAAAGAAGGAAATAGATATGTTGCAATTGGAACCGATAAATTTTTACTTATTTATTTTGAAGGACAACTTTTTGATATTACTCCTTTTAAGACAGACGATACAACTACACCCTCACAAATTACATTTACTAACTGTACTTTAAGTATTGATAGCACCAGTGCTAAAACTTGTACCATTACATCTTCTACCGCTCATGGTTTAGAAGCAGGTAATATTATTTTGTTTGATAATGTAACTTTAACTGCTGCTCAAACTAGCGCAGGTTTAACTGATGCACAATTTGAAGACAAACTTTATCAAGTGTTAACCGTTCCTAATGCTACTACTTTTACAATTAATTCTTTAAATCAATCAACAGCAACTGTTACAACACAAGGAACTTTAGATACCGAACCTTACACACCTGTTGGGCCTTCAGAACAAAGTTATGGATATGGTTATGGCTTAGGACAGTATGGTGGAAGTGTTGCTGGAGCTGCAGCCAACGCCATTAATATGGCAGGTAATTTTGCAGTAGCTGCAACAAGTTTAATTGTTGATGACTCTGCTGCTTTTCCATCTTCAGGTACTTTATTAATTGATAGTGAGTTAATGACTTACACTACTAATACTACAGGAACCAATACCATATCAGGAATTAGCAGGGCTGCGGGTGGTACTACCGATGTTGAACATTTAAATAATGCCGTCGTTACTAATGCTACAATTTATAATGGTTGGGGCTCAGCGGTTAACGCATCACAAGTTGTTTTAGAACCAGGTCTTTGGTCCTTAAATAATTATGGAGATGTATTAGTTGCAACTATTGCTAATGGTAAAACTTATACTTGGAACACGGCTGTTCCATCACCTTTAGCTGTAAGAGCTTCTCAAAGTACAGCAGGATTATTATCTACACAAAATCCTACTAAAACTAGATTAACTTTAGTTTCTCCTACAACAAGACACTTAATTCATTTTGGAACTTTAGAAACGTTAAATACTAATGGTACTTGGGCTACAGATAGCCAAGACGATATGTTTATTAGATTTTCAACAACAGAAGATATTAACACTTATGATATCTTAGCAACCAATACTGCTGGTTCGCAAAGACTTCAAGACGGAACTAAAATTGTCGGAGCGTTGATCGCTAAAGAAAATATTTTAGTATGGACTGATAATGCTTTGTATACGATGAAATTTGTAGGTGCACCTTTTACCTTTGGATTTGAACAAGTGGGGACTAACTGTGGTTTAATAGGTAAAAATGCAGCTGTGGAAATTGATGGTGTAGCTTACTGGATGTCCAATAATGGTTTGTTTGCATTTGATGGTACTGTTAATTCTTTACCTTGTAGTGTGGAAGATTATGTTTTTGATGATATTGATACAACTAAAGGTCAACAAATTTGTGCAGGTTTAAATAATTTATTTACCGAAGTAACTTGGTGGTATCCTACAACAGGATCTGATTTTAATAACAGATCTGTTACTTATAATTATGGAGAAGCTAAACAACCACCTCTTGGAACGTGGTATACAAATACTAATGCTAATTTTAATAGAACTAGTTGGATGGATACTTTAATTTATCCTCAACCTTATTCGACTTCTTATAACAGTTCTACAACAGGAACTTTTCCTAATGTAACAGGTCAATCAGGCCTAGGACAAACAACTTATTTTGCTCAAGAAACAGGCAACGATCAAATTAATCCTGATGGATCTACAACTACATTAGCTTCCTTTATTCAATCTTTTAGTTTTTCTTTACAAGCCGATCAGAGTGAAGTATTTTTATCAATGAGAAGATTTTTACCTAACTTTAAAGTTTTGACAGGTAACAATCAAATTACTGTAGGCATAACTGATTACCCTGCAACGGATGAAGTTAATTCTCCTTTGAGTCCTTTTACCGTTAACTCTTCTACAACGCATGTAGATACTAGAGCAAGAGGAAGATATGCAAATTTAAAATTAGCTAACACAGCTTCGGGAGAATCGTGGCGATTCGGAACTTTCCAAGTTGATATACAACCAGATGGTAGAAGATAATGGCAGGCATAGAAGATGTAGTTGTTTATAGAGGGGAAAATGTACTAGATAAAGTAAAAAACTTTTTTGTAGATCCAGAAATAACTAAACAGGCTAAAGCTAAACTAGGAAGATTTGCTACGACATCAGCAGATTATGCATCAGGGTACGCAAGAAAGTTTCCTAATGTAGTAAAATCTACAAGCATAACACCTGCAGCACTTAACATAGGAATAAAACTTTTTGATAAAATGCATTTTCCCCAAGGACCCGTGGGATCTGGAGGGTATAATGTTGGTGCACTTCAACTTTTATCCAAGAAAAATACATCTAAATTAAAAGTAGATATTTTAAAAACTTTTATGTCTAATGCAAAAGCTCTTACTCCTTTAGCTACAAAAGGCTTAAATTTTTTAGCCAGTTTACCTGTTGCAACATTAACAATGGTATTACAATCAACCCCTGCTAATTCAGATGAAGCAAATATGACATTAGAAGACTTTGCTATGATGGCAAATCAAGAAAAAGAAGGAATAGAAACAATTGATATAGGAGATATGGAATGACAAAAATTGTAGTAAGATTACCAGAACCTAAAAAAGAATATACAGAAGACAACCAAAGACAAATTAACCGAGCAATTAGTTTAGTGGTAGAACAATTAAATTCTACTTATCTAACACAACAAAAAGAAGAGCAAGAAAGGTTTACATTTTTTAATGGCTAATATTTATAAAAAAGTTAATACAGATTTAATAACAGGTACAGAAAACACTGTGTATACAGTTCCTAATAATTCTAGAGCTTTAATTAAATCTATTCATATATATAATGAAGGAGCAGGTTCTGCTGATGTTACAGTAAAAATTGAATCAAGTGGTGTTACTTATTTTTATGATAATTCATCTGCCTTGGCCGCAGGATCTAAAGAAGAATTTGTAACCAATATATTAGTGTTGCAAGAAAATGATAAATTAAAATGTTTATCAGATATTACCGGACCTGATGTTACAGTCAGTTTATTAGAAATAAATAGAGAGGATAAATAATGCCGTTTATAGAAACTAAAGAAAGACTTAAAAGAGAGATCATTAATGGAAAAGAAGTAATAACGATTGTTCCTGAAACTGAGGTTACACTTAAAAATTTAAAAACAGGTAAAGAATATATGTCTGATGCAGAAGCTTTGGCAGATGTTCAAGACAATAATACTGATACTAAACCTAATGATGTATCCAGAAGTGTACATATTAAGATAACTTCTATACCTTTAGGCACTACAACAGGAGAATTCTAGCATTGACTGTGTACAAAAACTCTAGTAAATTGTGGTACAATCGCTATATACAAGTTTTGCGCACTTGCTTTTCAATCAATAATATAAAAAGAAACTATGGGATTATTCAAAAAAATATTTAGACCAGTATCCAAAGTACTTGATAAAATAGTACCTAACGAAATTAAACCTTTCTTACCTTACGCCGCAGCGTTTACACCTATGTTGGCACCTACAACCGGTTTCATGGGATCAATGATGGGTAGAGCTTTATTAGCAGGTGGAGCAAATCTTGGAGCTCAATTATCACAAGAAGGTAGTGAAGGAGATTTTAATGAACTGTCTACTTTGTTAGCTGGTGGTATTGGAGCATTAAGTGCGCCGGGAACACCAGGCACTAGAACTTATCATCCTACAGAAGGAGTTATAACAAGTGGAGGAACTCAAAGCGCAGGTGAATATTTAAGAGGTCTTTCTAATTCAGGAGGAATAGGAGATAAAGCTTTAAACTTTTTAGGTACAGGTGCAGATAAATTATCTGCTTTAAATCAAGCAGGAATGGATGATCCATTTAGTATGGCGGGTATTAAAGCAGCAGGAATACCGTTTGCTCAAGGTAGTGGTGATGTAATGTACGCCGAAGGTAGAGAAGCACAAAAAGATTATGAAAGAGCATTAGAAGAATATGAAGCATCAGCAGGAGAAGGTGCTAATGACGAAGGTCGAGCGTTAGCGATTCGAGCAGCTATGGAAGCTGGCCAACATGATGAAAATGTAATTATAGAAACATTAAAATCTTTAGGATTATACGCTCACGGTGGAAGAGTTAGAGCCATGGGTGGAGGATTGATGAACGCGAAGCGTGGATTAGTTGATGCACCTGGTGGTTATGCAGGTATCACAGAAATAGAAAATATGAGAGAATTTAGAATTGCCAATCCAAACATAGAAGATGTTGCAGATTATAAAGGTTATTATGATAGAAAAAATAATCCCGAAAAATATGATGAAGATGGATTTGAAATTAAAGAAGAAATTAAAGAAAAATTTACAGCACCTGACTTTGGTGGTATAACCGAAGCGGTTGGAAACATAGAAGAAGAAAAACAATTAATGGCAAGCCGAGCAAAAGATTTATTTATGTTAAGAGATGAAGCTATTATGAGAGAAGATTTTGATAAAATACAAGAAATAGAATTAGATTTTTTTAAAGAGTTTAAAATAAAAATGCCTGTATCTCAAAATGAATCTTCTGGACCTATAATGGCTGCTGAAGGTGGAATGATGAGTGTATTACCTCAAGGTATGGAAATGGATTATAGACAAGGTGGAATGATACCTATGGGCTCTAAAGAAAAAGCAGACGACGTTCCGGCAAGAGTAAGTAAAAATGAATTTGTAATGACAGCTGATGCTGTTAGAGCAGCAGGTGGTGGAAGTGTTAATCAAGGAGCAAAACGAATGTATGATTTAATGAATAACTTAGAGGCAAGAGCATAATGGCAGTACAACAAACACAATCATTACCCTCACCGGTATTAGAAGGTTCACTAACTAATTTTCTTAAAAAGTTAGATCCTTTAGTAGGACAACAACTTAACACCGCAGCTTACAATCCACAAGTAGCTGCACAAAATGCATTACAAACTGGCGCACAAACAGCAGCTCAAGGTTTAGGAAGTTTAACGGGTACAGGAGCGGGGACCGCCGAACAAGCAGGTTCAATTCAATCCTACATGTCACCTTACCAACAACAAGTTATTGATGCGTCTCTTTCAGAATTTGATAGAAATGCACAAATACAAAATCAAGGATTAAGAGATTCATCTATTCAAATGGGAGCTTATGGTGGCGGTAGAGAAGGTGTTATGCAAGCTGAAGCTCTAAGAGGACAAGGAATGAATAGAGCGAGTCTGCAAGCACAATTATTAAATCAAGGATTTCAACAAGCCCAGGCCGCAAGAGGAAATGACTTAGCCGCTCAACAAGGTTTAGGTACATACCAATCACAAATGGGTCAACAACAACAAGGATTCGAACAAGCTCAATTAGATGCAGCACAGATTGCAGCTAGAGAAGCAGAGTTTGAAGACTTCACAAGACTAGGTTTAGTTGGACAACAACTAGCACAAATACAACCCGGAGCCTTTGCTTCGCAAACGGTAGGTTATGCACCACCCGCAGCGCCAGCAAGTCCTATGACTAACTTCTTAACAGGAGCAGCAGGGGGAGCAGGTATCATGGGTAAATTAGGACTATTCGGATAATGAGTAAAATTTTAAGAAGACCCATGTTTAGAGGTGGTGGCCAAGTTTCCAGTTATGGAAATGGGATTACTACAGGGTTAGCTAATGGTGGTATGCCTGCTAAAAGAGGATTAGTAAATGGACCGGGAGGTTACGCAGGAGCTTACGGTGGAGGTGTGGGTTATAAAACTCAAGCCCCAGGTGCAAGTGGTTTATTTAGTCTTAATGATGTTTTAAATCAAACAGGTGCTCCTATGACCGGTGCGCAAATACTAGCATATGCTCAAAATAAAGGAATGAATTTAGGTAACAGAGGTATTAATTTAAGATCAATGTACATTCCTGACACAGTAAATACACAAGTAGGTGAAGATGAAGTAGAAAAATCTTATGCTGAAATTGTAGCAGAAAGTGGAGTACCAAAATACAACGACCCAGATGAAATATATCCAGGTTCAGGTGATACACAAGGAAGTTTAGGGGATAACCAAAGATTTGGAACTAATGAGGAAGTTGCTAAAAATTTAGCTTTAGGTAAAATAGATACTTCTTTAACTAACAATAATAGTGTTTTAGAAAATCAAAATAAAGTAACAGACGACGCTGAGTTATCTTTGGATGAAATTAAAGACGCGTTAGGGAGTAAAAAAGCATTTGGTCGAGATACATCAGATATGTTATTAGGATTTGCGGGTGCAGAAGGAGATACTGTAAGCGAAAAATTTAAAAGTTTTGCGGCGGCAGAAGCTAAAAAAGGTCCAAGTAGAACAGAACAAATTGATCAAGCAGCCGCTACGTTTATGCTTAAAGATAAATTTCAAACAAAAAGAGATAAAGCTAAAGTTAATCTGATGAGAGCAGATGTAGATTATAAAATCGCTGCGGGTAAAGAATTAAATATATCTGAAAGTATTTATGAAGCTACTAAAAATGGAGCAAGTACGGATAGAAAAATAGCAATAGGAATTCAAAGAGCAACTTCTCCAACAACTGGAGAGAGATATAAATTTAAAGGAATAATAGACGCAACAAATTTAGAGGCAGTTTTAGATTCAAAAAAATTAAAAACAGGAGACACCTTACTTGTAAAAACAACAACTAGAGATAAAAAAACAGGAACCGATAAAACAATTAAAAAAATTATAGAAATACAAGAAGACGGCACAGCAAAAGAAATTTTTAACCTTTAGGAGAATAAATGGCTAATTATAGCGCCAACGTTAATGCATTATTTCCTGATCTTAATTCTGCACCTACTACTAAAAAAGATACAGCACAATTATTTGGTAAGGAAGTGGGAGTTAGTAGTTTAGGTTCCTTCTTTGCGGGTATAGGTTCTGGTTTTTTTAAAATACCAGAAGGTTTTGTTTCATTAGGCGCTAACTTAATAGATTTAGGTGCTGATACTAACACCGCTCAAGAAGTAGAAGAGTTTTTTGCTAAAATAAATCCATTTGATGAGTACGCCGAAGCAACTGCTGCCGGTCGAATTAGTGAAATTCTTACTAACATTGCAGTGCCTGTTGGCATAGCCGCCAACGTTGCAAGTAAATTAAGCAAAGGAGCTTTAGCTGCTAAAAAATCTGGAAATTATTTTAAAGTATTAGACGATGAAGGAGTTCCTGTTTTAGAGTCCTTAAAAAAAGGACAAAAAGTAAAATCCACAAATAGATTAGCACAATTAAATAGAAAAGGACAAGCTGCTCAACTGGGAATTACGGGAGTATCGGCCGGTGCAGCAGAAGCTGCTTTTGTAGATGACCCAGAAGACGTAGGATCATTTGGAGATTTATTTGGTGGACCTACCCAATTAGATAGAGGAAATGATTATGATCCTGAAAGAGAATTATATAATAGATTAAAATTAGGAATAGAAGGAACAGCATTTACAGGTATTTTAAGTACGGCAGGGAGAGGAATTAAACAATTAGCAGATTCCACTAAAGCAGGAAGAGTGGCTCAAACTAAAACAGGTAAAGCATTGGATTGGGTGTCTGAAAAATTAAGACCTCGTAGCGGAAAAAATAGACAGTACTTTGAAGATGAAATGAGTTACCGAGGAAAACTAGGAGGAGACCAAAACTTTGTAGAGAATCTTGCTTTTAAATTAGATGATCAATTAGATTCTGTTATGCCTGCAATGAATAGATGGTTTGGAAACAGAGGAACCGAAGCTAAAACCAAACTATTACAACAAGCTAAAAAAACAATTCTTTCTAATTTAGATCCAGACAATATAAAATTTGGTACAATAGATAAACGTAATTTAAAAACTGGCGAGTTTGTTAAAGACAAAAATAAATTAGATGAATTAAAAGAAAAATTTATAAAACAAGGAATGTCGGTTAAAGAAGCAACAGCTAAAGCAATAAAAGAAGCTCCCAATGAACAACAATTAAAAGTTCTTTTGCCAGCAATTGATATTAAAGAAGCTCAAACATTAGATAAGATGTTAAGATCCACCGCAAAAGAATTTGACAAAAAATTAGATCCTAAATTATTAAGTCAACAAAATCTTAAAAATTTTAAAAGAGATATAAAAAAAGCTGACATATTAAGTAAACAAGAAAGACAAGGTGTTATCGGAACTTTAAATGATATGAGACAAACATGGGGAGATTTATTAGCCATTGAAGGAAGATCTTTAGATACTACTAAAGGTGTGAAAATCAAAGGAGGTCAACCCGTTCCAACTGGTAAATCTACTTTTGAAAGATGGAAAGAGATAATGCCTAAAATGATTACTGATCGTTTAGATACAGGGTATTTAGTATTTAAAAATAATTCTTTAAGACTAGCTGACAATGTGGCCCCAGCCAAAGAATTAATAAAAAAAGAAGAAGCTAGTATTAAAAAAATTTCTGAAAGTTTAGGAGTTAAAATAAATAACAGTGAAGCTAAAAAAATAGTTAATGATATTGTTGCTTCAGCCAGACTAGATAAAAAAATTCCTTTATTAGAAAAAGGTAGTGTACTATTTAAAATTCCAAATTATTTTGTAGATAAATCTTTTGCATCACAAGCGGCAAAATATCCTAACAAACAATTAATTCAATTAACAAAAGAAACACAAGAAGTGGCTAATAAATTATTAGGTAAAGATGAAAGTGTTATGTCTGTTATATTAAATGGAAGTAACATGTTATCTACAGTGGTTAGAAGAGATGATTTTTATAGAACGTTATTAAATAATTCCAACAATATTAAAGTAGCAAGAGCTGCACGAATAGAAGAGCTAGTAAAACAAGGAATGTCTAGAGAAGAGGCAGCTCGTCAAGCTCCTATTCAAACTTTTTTTGATACTGAAAATGAATTAATTAAAGCAACTGGGGCAAGAACTGGTGATTATAGAAAAATTGGAACTGTGTCTGCTAGGGGAGAAGAAGGATTAGAACAAATTAATCCATTAGTAGATAGAAATAAAACAAGAACTTTGTTAAAAGGAGAAATAGATCCTAAAACAGGAGAAAATGTGTGGGCCGAAGAAGCTAATCAAGTTTTAAGAAAACCTAGTTTTAAAGAAATGTATGATCAATACACTTCAGGCATTGGTGTACAGCCGGGAGAAACATTTGCAGCTTATCAAAAAAGAATGAATCAAGAAGTGTTAATAGATGTGGCTAGCATTAATCCTTTAACAGGGAAGTGGACTTTAAAAGGAAACGCAGATGCATTGTATAATGTAAATAAAAATTTAATTACCCCAGATAGTGGTTTAGCTGCAAACATATATAAAAATTTAATTTTATATCCTAAAGCCACTTCTCAAATGGCAAAGACAGTACTTGGCCCTTTTACTCACATGCGTAATTTTTTAAGTGCAGGGGCGTTTGCAACTGCTAATGGAATTATTCCTTTTTTAGGAGCTAAAGGTGCAGCAAGAGATGCATTAAGAGCTATTCAATTAGGACCTAGAAGCAAAGAAGGCAACGCATTATATAGAGAATTATTAGATAGAGGAGTCGTAAACTCTCAAGCACAATTATCAGATTTAAAAGAGTTATTAAAAGATGTAGATTTTGGTGGAACATTAAGCTCAATTAAAGCATTTAATAAATTAGCAAAAGGTTTATCTAAAATAAAAAAAGGAGCGCAAGATGCTTACACAGCTGAAGATGATTTCTGGAAAATATTTTCTTATCTCAAAGAAAAAGATAGACTTTTTAATGCTTATTCAAAAGCATTTGATGGGTCTTCAATTGGAAGAGGGGGTACGTTTATAAATATGGCAGGCAATACTGTAAGATTTAATCGTGAAACTATTGCTGAAGAGGCTGCTGCTATTGTAAGAAATAATATTCCAAATTATGCTTATGTTTCTGATTTTGTAAAAGGTCTTCGTCAATATCCTATTGGTAATTTTGTATCTTTTCCTGCAGAAATTTTAAGAACAGGCACTAATATTGTTCAAAGAGGACTTGATGAAATATTTTATTCTGTAAAAGTAGGTAAAAATACTGTTAATCCATTAAGAGCAATTGGTTTACAAAGATTAATTGGTATGGGTATAACAACATCAGCGGTTCCTTACGCAGCGGTAGCTGCAGGTCAAGCATTATATGATGTAAGTCAAGATGAATTAAAAGCAATGAGAAGATATGTAGCTAGATGGTCTAAAAATTCTACATTGATTCCTTTAAGAGGTGATGATGGAAAACTTAAATATATTGATTTTTCTCACATGAATGCTTACGACACTTTAACAAGACCTATTCAAACTGTAATTACTGCTGTTCAACTTGGAGAACAAGATAAGAATGGAATTATGGATGATTTTATGAAAGGTTTATTTACTTCTACGAAAGAGTTAGCAGAACCTTTTATTTCAGAATCTATTTGGACTCAAGCTTTAGCAGATATTTATATGAGAGGTGGAGAGACAAGAGATGGATTTAGAGTTTATAATAAAAAAGATAATTTAGGAAATCAATTATATAATAGTTTAGCCCATCTTGGTAAATCTCAACTTCCTCTTAACTGGAAACAATTAGAAAGACTAGGTTTAGCAATGAAACCAAAGGATAGTCTTGAAAGATTTGATGAAAGGGGTAGAGATTTTGAATTAGGAAATGAAGTAGCTGGTATGATTGGAGCTAGAGCGATTGAAATTGAACCGGAAAAAGCGATTGCCTACAAAATAGCAGATTATGCTAGAGGCACAAGACAATCTAAATCTTTATTTACTTCTGAAGTTTTAAAAGGAGGAGTTGTAAATCCTGAACAAATTTATGACGCTTATTTAAATGCTAACAGAGCTTTATTTGAAGTTCAAAAAACTATGTCAGAAGATATAAGTGCTGCTAGATTATTAGGAATGACAGAAGATCAAATGGAAACAGAAGTTCTGGATCGAGTAGGTGGAGTAAATTATGAAACATTAAATGAAAATATATTTAGACCTATGAGAATTACTAGTAACACTATGAATTCTTTTCAAGAAATAGCGGATAGTTTAGGAATTTTAAATCCTTTAGACTCAGTCATAGATTCATTAAATGACTTAGAAGAAATATTAAGTGAATACTCTTTAACTAATAAAAGTTTACCAGAATTATTTAATCCATTTGCTAATCCAATTATTCCTAATTTAATTAATGAAGTTACTAATGCCCTACCTAATTCAGTCACTAATAACACTGGATTTTTAAATGAAAGTAATGTTAGTATCCCCGATACTAGCGGAATACTTTATAATACTAATGAATCTCTTGCTAAAAAAATAGATAAAGCTGCTAGAATTGATAGTTTAATTTAATTATGCCAATAGAACCCAAAACAACTCGCGAACATATTATTTCCTTGTACGGCCACATGTCCGGCATCAAGAAAGATATTAATAAAATCAAAACGAATGATTTAAAACATATCCATGAAGACGTCGAGAAATTGGGCGGCAAGGTAGATAAGATCTACTGGGTTCTTTTAACTGTTGCGGGAACAGCAGTACTTTTTGTGGGTAATTTATTAATCCAATAAAATGAAACTGATAATTATTATTGTACTGTCAAGTACTTTATACGAGTTAAAAGAACTTAAAGTTCCTAATGGACTTACATGTCAAGATATGTATGATCAAATCGTTACTTATAAGGATAACAAAAACTATAAGATAGGTGAGATGCAGTCCTTGACGTTAAGTTATTATAAAGGTCAACCAATAGGAGGGTATATTTGTGAAGCTTAGTAAAAACTTTTATCTTGCGGAGTTAACCAAATCGCAGACCGCGGAACGTATGGGTATGGATAACAACCCTTCTGAAGATGAGACAGAAAATTTAAGGCTATTGTGTGAGCGTGTGCTACAGCCTATAAGAGATCATTTCGACGATATTGTAACTGTGTCTAGTGGATTTCGTAATGAAATTTTAAGCGAAAAAATCGGTAGTAGTAGAAAATCCCAGCACTGTAAAGGCCAAGCTTGTGACTTTGAAATCTTTGGAGTTGATAATAATAAAGTCAGCGACTGGATCAAAGAAAATTTAATGTTTGACCAATTGATTCTTGAGTATTATAAACCTGGAAATCCAAATTCAGGCTGGATCCATGTAAGTTATACAAAGGACATCAATATGAATAGAAAAGAATATTTAATGGCTATGAAAAATGAAGACGGAAAAACTCAATATAAACCTATCTTAGGTTTGAGCACGGACCGTTATGTTAAATAGCTTATTAGTACACAAACATTTAATCATAAGAGCAGAAGCTGTAAAACCTCCAACGGATGAAGAACAGCTAACAGAATGGTTAAAAGAATTTATAGACTCTATCAATATGAAAGTAATGATGGGTCCTTATGTCAAATACTGCTCTATGGAGGGTAATCGCGGAATTACAGGGATTGCCGTTATTGAAACTTCACACATTGTTATGCATGTTTGGGATGAGCCTAGCCCTGCTTTAATTCAATTTGATGTGTATTCGTGTGGAGATTTTAATCATACTGATATTTGTAAAAAAATTACCGATGATTTTAATATTACTAAGATAGAATATAAATATTTAAATAGAGAAACGGGACTCCAGGATATTTAAATCCACTCTCGCCAATCTTCATCCATAATCGTATTAGCAATATTCATTTTTTTACGTAACGCTTTTACTATCTTTTCATCTACTGTTTTAGATGCTATAAGGTCTACATATGTTACCGAATTCTTTTGACCTATTCTGTGTGCTCTGTCTTCTGACTGTAGTCTTTTTTCTAAATCATATCCATTAGAATAATAAACCACGGTCTGGGCTGCAGTTAAAGTAATACCATAACCTGCTGTCTGAGGATTACCTACAAAAAATCTAACTTTAGATTTAGGATCTTGAAAATCTTTAATTGCTTTAGCTCTATCATCAGAAGAAGTGGCACCATAATACTGAACAATAGATTCTTCCCCATACTCTTCTTTAAGGATTTTTATAATATGTTTAATGTCATAAATATAATTAGCCCAAATAATAACTTTACCTTCTACTTCATCTAATAAATTTAAAAGTTCTTTAAGTCTATTATTTTTAAGTTCTGTAATTGTGCCATCATCATTTTTTAAATGACCACAAGTAATTTGATGAAGTCGCATCATTTGAGTTAAAACATGAGGCGCAGTAGCCATTTTACCTCTCAGTAGAGCGAGGGCCGCGGATTTCATAGTAGTATAAGCTTTAGTTTGCTCTTCTGTTAAATCAACTTCTCTACGTGTATACACTTTAGGAGGTAAATCTAAACAATCTTCTTTTAAAACACGATAAGAAAACTTTTTTAAATTTTCTGCTAATTCATCTAAACGTTTATAACTTCCAATAAGCTGAACTCTTCTACCTCCAAAATTTCTGTCAATCATATTAGCGTATCTATTTCTAAACGTATAAAAAGAAGTAAAGCCTAGAAGAAATTCATTTAAAAAAGCACATTGAGTATATAGATCTAAAGGTGATTTAGTAACAGGAGATCCAGTAAGAATTCTTCTATATTCAGCCTGCTTACCTAATTGTAAAATAGACTTAGTACGTTTTGCGTTTTGATTTTTAATAGTAGTAGACTCATCTACAGCAAGCATTGTTTTATGGCAGCGCATAAATTTACCAGCAAAATCTAATCCTTTTTTAGTACTTAATGCCTCAACATTCATAATAAGGATGTGAAGGTCATGTCCAGTTTTAAATAATAATTGATACTCTTTGTCCTTTGTTTTTGATGTTGAAGCAGTCCATAGTACCACTGTAGGTTGTATGTGACTAGCTAAATGTTGTGGTATTTCTTGGTCCAACCAAGTTCTATAAACTCCTTTAGGTGCTATAATAAGAGCCCCATTAATTTTACCTTTATCATAAAGCATAGCTATATTATCAACTAACACTTTTGATTTACCAGTACCCATCTCCATGAAATAACCATACTCATCTTTATTCCATGATTTTTCTAATGCCACCAATTGATGTGCATAAGGCTTTGTTTTAAATTTGTAATTCATAATAATTTTTATTTCTATTGACATCTATATAATAATAGTTATCTTGGTGTCAAGAAATAAATTAGAAATATGAAAAATAAAATTTTTGAGTTGTATAAACCAAATTCTTTAGAGGAATTTAAAATCTTTTATAAAGATAATCCTAAAGAAAAATTTGTCTATGTAGTCCAACAACCTGGTCCTAATATTAATATATTAAGTGCATCAGATTATGGCTATCTTGTAATATGCTTGCCGCAATTTGAACAAGCTATATATTCAACTTCACCTTATGTACATAAGATGAAAAAAAACTTACAAGACTTTAGACCACAGGATTATTTGTTAGCTGTAGGGGATCCCGTTATTATTGGTATTTCTTGCATTGCAATTAATGACGCCACAAATGGCAAATTCAACGTTTTAAAGTGGGAGAGAGATCAAAAAAGATATTACTCTCTTGAATTTGATATATATATGAAAGGGTAGAAGATGGATAAGGGTAGTGAAAAAATAGTTATAAGAAATGAAAGTAGTAAGAATTCTTTTAATGTTCGAGATGAAATGTTGAAAGATTCTAAAGACCTTTTAGATTCTGTTGAAGTAACAACGATTGCAGCTGAATGTCAAAAGTTGAAAGCTTTAGAAGATAAAATAGAAGCAGCAGAAGAAAACTTAAAAGATTTAAAACTGAAAGCAGATGATGTGGGATCCAGAGTTATCCCAGAATTATTAGCAGAACAGGCTTTGACCTCAATTAAAATGTCAGATGGTTCAACTGTTTCAGTTAAAAAAGAGTTTAGAGCAACTATTCCTAAAGATGAAGCAAGAAGAGAAAGTTGTTTACAATGGCTTCGTGACCAAGGATTGGGTGATATTATTAAAAATAATGTAACTGTATCTTTTGGTAAAGGAGAAGATGACAAGGCTGAGCAATTGCTTAACCTTGCAGCAGAAAATGGTTTTCAACCACAGCAGAAATCTGATGTGGCATGGAATACATTAACTGCTCTATACCAGGAGCGTGTTCAAGCCGGTTTGGACATGCCTTCTGAAAGCTTTAGTCTTTGGATTAAAGATAAAACTAAAATAAGCCGGAAAAAATAATGGAGGAAAAATAATGGCTAATGAAATAAAAGCTAAGACACAAGGATCCGTTGCTTTATTTGGCGACGATCTGTCTAAAGGTTTTGAAAACATGACGCAAGAAGACCTTGCGTTACCGTTTGTCAGAATCTTAGGACAACTATCGCCACAGGTAACTGATGGTGATGCGAAGTATATAGGAGGTGCTAAACCAGGCATGATCTATAATACTGTTACCAGCGATTTATACGATGGTAAAAAAGGTATCAAGGTAATTCCTTGTTACTATAAGAAAGATTATCCGGAATGGTCGGATAGAGGGGACGGCCCTGGTGCTCCTGTGGCAGTTCATCTACCTAACAGTCCAGTAATCGCAACTGGTAAGAGAGATGGTTCTAAAATTAGATTACCAAATGGTAACTACTTAGAAGAAACAGCTTCTTACTATGTTATGGTTGAAACAAAAAATGGTGGGTACACACCAGCGTTGATTACGATGAAATCTACGCAGCTGAACGTCAGTAAAAAATGGAATTCAATGATGAAAACCATACAAATACCTGATGGACAGGGTGGATTTGCTATCCCGCCTATGCATGGGGTGGTCTATACGTTGGCTTCAGCACTACAAAAGAACGATAAAGGTTCTTGGTATGGTTGGGTTGTAACGATGGATCGAATATTAGGACAAACTGATAAATCTTTATACAGCAATGCAAAAGATTTTAGAGGTAATGTTGCTAAAGGAAACGTGCAAACAAAAGCAGATGTGGAAGAGAAAGCTAAAGATAGTACACCGTACTAAATTTAGTTTAAGGGGGATTGTGAGATCCCCCTTTACAAAGAAATAAAAATATATTATATGAAGAAATTCAAACAAATTTTTAGTGGACTAGAAATCGCATATGGACAATATCAACCCGGAGAACGTGGTACCAATGGAAAACAAAAAGGCAAAGCTTTTATTGTTCGTAAAAGCGTCACCGACGACCTCTGGACAAACCACCTTGAAGGTAAAGGACCCGCATTGGGTATCATCCCTATTACACAGAGCAATGATTGTAGGTGGGGTTGCATTGATATTGATGAATATGATCTCGATCACCTTAGTCTCATTCAAAGCATACGATCTTTTAACTTCCCCCTAATCGTTTGCCGTTCTAAATCTGGCGGAGCACATGTTTTTCTTTTTACTAAAGAAAATATTTCTGCAGCTGTGATGCAATCAAAACTTAAACAATTTTCTAAAGCTTTAGGATATGAAGGATCAGAAATCTTTCCTAAACAAACAGAAATTCTAGTGGAACGTGGTGACACTGGTAATTTTTTAAATCTACCTTACCACAATCAAATGAAAGGACTACGATATGCTATCAACGATAATGGCTCCGGTTGTACACTTGAGGAATTTTATCAGCTCTATGATAAGTTTTCTCTTCGAAGCGAAGAGGTGGAGAAAATTAAAGTCCAAGAGAAAAAAATAGACGAAGCTTTTCCTAATGGTCCCCCTTGTTTAAACAAATTGGCATCAATTGGTTTTGGTGAGGGGTCTAGGAATAATGCATTATTTAATATTGCAGTTTATTATAAACAATCACATCCCGATAGTTGGGAAGATAAAATTGTAGAAGCTAATTCTAAATACATGGAACCTGCTTTAAGTAATAATGAAGTTCAGCAATTAATTAAATCAGTTAACAGAAAAGGTTATGACAAATATAGATGTAAAGATGCACCTATTAATGCAGTATGCCAAGCAGGTTTATGCAGAACAAAAAGATTTGGTGTTGGTTATGGAGAAGAAGAAATGCCATTACTTGGAAGTTTAACCAAATATACTTCTGCACCTCCTCAATGGTTTTTAAATGTAGATAAAACTAGAGTAGAATTAAAAACAGAACAATTATACAGTCCCCCTTTATTTGCTTTGGCCTGTTTGGACCAAGCTAACTTAGTAGTACCTGTTCCTAAAGCTAGAGATTGGAAAGAACATTTTTTAAAACCTTTAATGAATAGTTTACAAGAAGTAGAACCTTTAGAATCTTTAAATCCTACCAATGAATTAACAGGACTCTTACAAGATTGGACTACGAATAGACAAGCAGCACGAACGATGGATGATATTTTTAACAAACTTCCTTACACTGATGACAAAAGAGAATTTACTTATTTTAGAATGGAAGATTTTTATAGTTTCTTAAAAAAGAATAATTGGGAAATGGATAAGACTAAGACAGGAAATTTAATTAAAAGATTAACTAAAGAAGCTGATTATATAGAAGATATTTTTATAGAAGAAACAAGATTACGAATAAAAAATCAACAACCTAGAGTCGTTAAAATTAAAACCATGAAAAAAATAGAAGCTGCTATTTCTAAAGTGGAATATCAACAGGATGATTTTTAATGGATGTAGGTATTAATTGGCACTTAAGATTCAGAGAAGAGATTAGAATTCTTAAGGAAGAATTAGAACTAACTCAAATTCACTTAAATATTGCTGAACGTAAACTAAAAAAATATGAAAACAATAATACTGGGTCCACCCGGAACAGGAAAAACAACAACGTTGTTAAACTTAGTGGACGAATTTATACAAAAAGGAATCCGACCTAAACAAATAGGTTATTTTTCTTTTACTAAAAAAGCTGCAACTGAAGCTGCTACTCGGGCTGCGGATAAGTTTGGTTTAGATATAGAGAATGATTTAACTAACTTTAGAACTTTACATTCTTATGCATTTAGAGAAGTAGGTATGACTAAAGAAAAAATGATGAAGACAGAAGACTATAAGGAATTTGGGCAGAAATGTGGCATTCCTATTAAGACCGCTAAATTTTCTACAGATGATGGTACTTTTAATTCTGATAATGAATACTTAACTATTATTAACACAGCAGCGGTCAAGCGAATGGATCTATTAGAATACTATGATTCTAGAAAAAATATTTTAGACATAGAAAGAAGCACTTTATTTTTATTGTCCGAGGAACTTAAAAGATTTAAAAAAGAAAAGAGTTTACATGATTTTAATGATCTATTGGAAACTTTTATTGCTAAAAATATTACACCTAGTTTTGAAGTTTTATTTATAGATGAGGCTCAGGATTTATCCTTACTACAATGGGATATGGTAAGAAAGATTTGGGCTAATGCTAAAAAAACTTACATTGCAGGTGATGATGACCAGGCTATTTTTAAATGGGCAGGTGCGGATGTAGATCACTTCATAGCTTTAAAAGAAGAAGTGGATGATATTAAAACTTTAGACCAATCTTATCGTATACCTGGTGGGCCTATTCATGAATTGTCTCAAAAAATTATAAGTAAAGTACAGAACCGGTTTCCTAAAAATTATAAACCTAGGGCTGAAGAAGGAATCTTAAAACGATATTCGGACATCACCCAGGTAGATATGTCTGAAGGTAATTGGTTAGTTTTATCTTCTGCTAATTATTTTTTAGAAGATGCTAAAGATTTATGTGAGATTCAAGGATGGTATTATCAATACAAAGGAATGAATTCTGTATCATTAAAACTTTTATTAGCTTTAAATAATTGGGAACATTGGCGTAAAGGTGAATTATTAAATCATTTAGAGATTAAAAATGTCTACGAATATTTAGGATCTAATATTTTAGTTGGGTTTCAAAAGGGAAAAACTTTACATTCGGATGCGAAGTATACACTAAAAGAGTGTCAAGAGCAACATGGATTAAAAACCAATAAAGTTTGGTACGATTCTTTTGAAGGATTAGATAATATTACAGAGAACTATATTCGTAACATGAGGGCGAATGGAGAAATGATAAATAAAAATCCTCGTATTAAAATGTCAACCATACACGGAGCGAAAGGAGGAGAGGCCGATAAAGTTTTATTATTACAGGACCTAACAGGTGCTGCATTAGAAACGTTTAGTCACGACCCGGATGAATTACATCGATTATTCTATACCGGAGCGACGAGAGCGAAGCGTGAATTGCATGTATTAGATCCTAAAAATTTTGATCGGGCTTATATA
>Ga0207896_1000071_pt1 | contig 22935 bp, 28 predicted proteins | sample LinPmetageLP36_FD_184049 | JGI IMG/M metagenome (GOLD analysis project Ga0207896, IMG submission 184049) | Marine viral communities from the Pacific Ocean - LP-36 (SPAdes) | ecosystem: Environmental > Aquatic > Marine > Oceanic | place: Pacific Ocean | collected 2010-06-15 | reverse complement strand
TCTAAAATTGCTTTGTATAAAGTGCTACGGCTTATCCCCGTCTCTTTGGCCATAGAGCTTAGGCTATGTTCGTCACCGTAATAGATCGCGAAGCAATTCTTCTCGAACCACTCTACGTTCTCCAACTTGTTCTCTATAAACGCCAAGACCTTTTCGTTAAATACCTTCGCGTCCACATCCGATAGGCTATGTATATGCCTCAAATGTTCCGAGGCTTTTCTATGCCTCTCTTTTGGCTTCCGATATTTGTAGTGGTATTTACTTGACGTGCTTCGGTAGTTATTTATACAAAGACGGATAATCCAAAACCGCATCTGTTTCTTTTCTATAATCCTTGCCATCTTTTGCGCGTCCGCTTCCAATACCATTAAGATTACTTCGTGAGCCAGGTCTTCAAAGTCGGGAGCGTGGCCTTTCGTTATCACCTTTGCGATTTCAATTATAGAATCATAGTTCTCGCCTATGTATTTTTTGACCACTTCCAAGGCTACGAAATTTCTTTAACTAATTTCTCGAAGTGCTTAATCTTTTCTAACAACTCGTCGTTAGTAAATCGGGCGGGTTGGTTGCTTTGAAGCATAATATCTATGGCCGTTCCTTCTCCGTAGTCTTCGTCTAAGTGCATTGCAAAAAGGTGTTGTTCCCCCCCGCGAAATCCATTACAACGTTTACACTGGGGCTTGATATTTTTACTATCTCCATCTTCTTCGTGCCACCTGGTGGCGTACTTGCCTCGTGACTGAAAATGCCCCGCGTCACATTCGTACTTCCAGTCTTTACTTACCCCACACGTATAGCAATTGACTTGCCCCGTATGGTCGGCGTCTTTGGACCTTACCCAAATACTAAAAATTTTGTCAAGTTTTTTGACTATTGTAGATCGCTTCACAATAGTAGATAGATAAATCCCAATATCATTATTATAATCTCGTTTATCCTTATGCTATCGCTTAAGTAATACTCCACCCCTACGTCTACGAACGCTATTAGAACCATCGCTATTACAAGACCATACATAGGGTACTATATACGATGGGGTTGTTTTGTTTCCAAATTATGTTTAAAACATTGTCAGTTGCGCTTGGTGTTGTTTTAAACGCTGACACGCTGCGTCATAATACTCAGTATCTAATTCACAGCCCACCAAGTCAAAGCCTAAGTTATGACAAGCTATCGCAATACTTCCACTGCCTAAGTGAGTATCTAAGATTTTATCCCCTTCTTTTGCGTAGTTCATTAATAACCATTCATAAAGTTGTATAGGTTTTTGTGTTGGGTGTATTCTGTTTTGTTCCCAATCAATCAAGTAATCATTACCATAAACATTTCCGATTTGAGTATAAGAAAACATTTTAACATTATTTCTGCTACTACAATACGCTATCTCACAATCGCTTAAGTTTGGCATAGGTAGCCTTCTTCCTATGTTTTTCCCTAATTTATTCCATATTATACCGCCCCCAATTAAACCAACCCCATCGAAAAAATTACTACCCCAAATAATTTGATTAACACTTACTCTTTTTAACTCTCTAAAGTATTCTTTTGTTGGTGGAGTATTATCCCAGTCTTTTATAGAATAGTTTTTTTTGCTTGTACTCGCAAGTTTTTTGTGTTTACTTATCCCTATCCCATAAGGCGGGTCAACAATAGCCAACTCAAAGTAGTTGTCAGGATAGCGTTCCATCAACTCCATATTGTCTTCATTCGTTAAGTCTATCATTCTTCGGGGGTGTTTGGGTGTGGTATAAAGTCCCACCGTCCTTTCTGATCGGTGTCGTCTTCAGGTAAGTCTAAGTCTTTAAGTAGCCTTTTCATAAGTTGACTTTGTTCTGCGCTTAAAGGTTCGAAGGGTTCGTTTTTCTTTTGTGTAAAGTGTACCTCCATACGCTTCGCGCGTTCTCCCTCGTAATCTTGGAAAGCCTCCACCAGTTCGGGAAGCATAAGGCGTTCAAATTGTTTGCCGTATTTCCCCGTCTTGAAATTCATCATTACACACTTCCATTCTTCCAACTTCATAGCGGGAAACTCGTGTATCAAATGGTCCACCGCCTCAATAATATGCTCCGTTTGTCGGATGGTTTTGTTATAGTCCAGGTAGTCAAGTGTTCCTTTGAGTAAAGCGGTTAGGGCCGTGTGAGTTTCTTTTGGGCAATGCTTAAAAGCCGATCTAACATTAGTACCCAGTTCCCACGCTTGGGAAGGGGTTATATTAGAGCGTGTCGAGATACGCACTATACTCGTCAGTGTCGAACTTTTTATCTGTGCTTCTTTCTTTTGTAGGGAAGATTCCCTTCCATCCGTGGGCGATGGCGTATTCGATGAGTTCAATGGATTTTTCTTCATTGTTGTCTGAGATTTTGTTTAGGTGTTTTAAAGCGGCTTGTTCAGCTACTTGAGATTTGTAAGCAAACTTATGCTCTACCTTCTTATAGTCCTTCCAAATACCCCAAAACTTTTGGAACCTGGAAGAATCAAAAGGCATAACCAAATCCCCTTTGTTAGTACTCTGTGTTATACTATGGTTGTTATATGGTATAGGTGAGTCATTTTTGGTTAATGCATTAGTCATTTTTGACAAATGGATACCACCTAAATCGGTTATTCCATTTACCAAAGTGAACCACTTGGTTCTGTCGTAGCGTTTGTCGTTATAGTTGCCCGATAAAATAACCCCGTCTTCTTCTAATTTCGTCAGCAGCCTACCAATCTTTCGGGCCGTCCAAAAGGGGAAAAGTTTACTAAAGGCCGTTTGACTATTGTACGTCCAATACCTCTCGTCGTGGTAGTTCTTATCGTTGGCTTCGTTTTTCGCCACCCAGTAGCGGATGTGGTGGAGCAGTATTGCCCCATCCACTCCGTACTGATTAGCGTCTTTCGTTGAAAAAGTAAAGTATTCTATCATCCTTGCAAATAACGCTCGTGGTGCATTACCTCCCAAACTATTTCTGAGGCCGTTACATTTTTATCCTTTATAATTTCAGGAGAATGTTTTAGCATACCGCGCGGGTTTTTTACAATCCAAGTACGTACCGTTTCGGGGGTTACCCCTAAAGAGTCAGCCATTCGGGTCTGTGTTCCGTAGTGCTTTCCGATAAACTCTTTCAAATCTAAATCGTTTCTTTTACTCATTAGTTCTCAAATTCTTCGTTTCCAAGCGTTAGGTCTACGTTATCTAAATCCAAAGCGTACTTCTTTAGTTGCTTCGCTAATGCTATGGCCTGACGTATATCTACTTTGGTGGGTGACTTTTGGTTCATCTCCCATTCTAAAGCTCTACCTATGGCCCACTCATTTACTATAATATCTTGGCGGTCTGAGTAACTACCACCGCCCGAAGTAGACGTAGAGTTTCCAGGTGTGAAGTCGGGCCTATTAAGTTTCATCTTATTGCCATAGTTGGAGGCCGTTAAAATGTATTCTACTTCGTCGCCTTCCTTCCATCGGTTCTCACTTTTGGCAGATACTTCGCCTACCGATCCATCTTCTAATTGAATCTCGAATGTGTACATCGTTGAGTTATCGAATTTACTTTGGTACGTGCCGTTATTTTGTACGGACTTTATTTTAGACTTTCCCATTTTTTTATATTTTAGGGGTTAAACAAATTTATCTTTATTAAACAAAGATAATATCTTTATTTCTCTTTATTCTTTTTTATTCTTGCTTTTATAGTGTTATCTATAAACTTCATGTATTCTTCAAAATCCCAAGCGTCGTGGAAGTGGTAACCCTTTTCGTCCATTTCTTCTATAAAAGCGTCGAACTGGCCTTCTTCGGTAAAAGTTCTGATAAACATATTAGGCGACTTACAATCGGGCATACCCTTCGGGGTAAAAGCAAACTTAAACTTCCCAATATTATTCTCCATTATTTCTTAGTCCTTGCGTTTACTATTGAATTTTTGTAGTCGGACCATATACGCATAAACTCCGATTCAAATTTATCTTCAGGAGTCATTGCGTTTTTAGCGATGTACTTACGCCACTCATCATAGTTTTTACTTGGATCGGTTGGGTAGGTTGTTTTCATATTGATTATTTTAAAATATCTAAGACCGCGTGAATACCTTTTAAGTACGCCTTTGCTTCGGCATACCTGGAGTCGGACTGTGGCGAGTTTTCATCGTCCATAAGGCGACGAAAGTAATAGCGTTCGTCTGAGGTCGCTTCGGCAACGAGACGTACAAGTTTTTCTTTAAGTTCTTTGTTCATTTTGTTTGGTTTTATAGTTTAGGGTATGCGCTAAGTTCCAATGGCAATTCTTGTAGTCTTTCTTCATAGTAGTTATTTAACTCTTGAAGAAGGTGGGTTGGGTTTCTTCTTGTCTGCTCAAGCAAACAATTAAGTAGTTGTTGTGCTTCTTCTAAAAGTTGACTATGTGATAATCCCGAAAGTTGTTCTTCGGTTTGTTGTAGTAATTCTTCGTGTGTCATTTTGATTTTATTGGTTTGTATTTATTATTTAGAATAGTTAAAGTTAAAAAATAACATATCTACGTCCCACTCAAGAGATTCAACTTTGAAAGTAGCATTTTCAAGATACGTTATTACAAAGGCGACCTCACAATCTTCATTCATCTCAAAATATAGACCTTTGCCATAATCTTTAGAGTGAGTCATTAGCGAATGTACTTGTTTAGATGTTGCATTTGTGAAATCCTTAATTTCATTTATACATCTTGTTTCGATAAAATTTTTCATTTTGTTTGGTTTTTAATTATACCGCAATATAATGAATAACTTCTATACTACCAAATTTATCTTGGTTATTCTTTAAGTTTATTTGTGTATATTTGTCGAAACAAACAAAATATGCCACACAACCAGTCAGCCCCAAAAGAGATATTTATTACCTTAGTCGTATTTGTAAGCGGTGTTATGCTTTTAACCTATTTACTTTCCTTAGTATGATTACCAACTTCGAAAGGGAAACCCACGAGCTGAACGGCTACGAACTAAATAAACTTCTACCTATTATAGTACAAGGACTATCGACTAAAATAGGAAAAGACAAAGCCATCACAAATAAGGCTATATGTAAGGCGATGCAATCGCAAGGGTATAAACTCCACGATGCACGTCTTAGGAAGGTCATACATCACATTAGAGCGCACGACCTTATCCCTTACCTTATAGCGACGTCAAAAGGCTACTACATCGCTACAAATGGGCAAGAGGTCGAAGACTACATTAAGTCTTTGTCTGAGCGCATAAGTTCAATTCAATTTGTTAAACAATCCTTACAACGACAATATGATAACTCACGGATCGCTATTTAGCGGAATAGGAGGCTTTGACCTGGCCTCCGAATGGATGGGGTGGAAAAACGTATTCCATTGCGAATACGACCCATTTTGTCAAAAGGTCCTTAAACACCATTTTCCAAACTCAAAACTATACAAAGATGTCAGAACATTCGACGCGACAGATTACCTTGGACGAGTTGATATCCTCACGGGAGGATTCCCTTGCCAACCCTTCTCATCAGCGGGAAAGCGAAAAGGAACAGAAGACGAACGCCACTTGTGGCCCGAAATGCTTAGAGTCATTCGGGAGGTTTCCCCTCGTTACGTCGTGGGCGAAAACGTTCGCGGGTTACTTAATTGGTCAGGGGGAATGGTATTCGAAGAAGTGTGCGCTGACTTGGAAAATGAAGGCTACGAAGTCACACCGTATTTACTTCCAGCTTGTGGCAAAAACGCACCCCACCGAAGGGATAGAATTTGGTTTATTGCAAACTCCACGAAGCGTAATGATGGACGAAACACCCGAAGCGTTTCAAGCAAGGAAGAAAAAGAACGGATATGTAAACGGAACGAAATACCCAAATCTACTATGTCAGGTCAAGTATTCGGGGATGCTCCCAACACCGATAGCGGGGGACTGGAAGGGACAACTAAGGAAAGACGGGACGGCTTCAATGTTGAGTGGAAAGGCGAGTTTGGGAATGCTCCCGACACCTTGCTCGAGGGACATAAAAGGAGCGAACTCGATGGAACATTTAACAAGGGAAACGGGACATGCAAACCATTTGAACCAACTACCGAATTTAGCAAAGATGGGAATGCTACCGACACCGACTTCGAGTTGTCAGAATGCGGGAACGACAATAGAGAGGACGGACGGAGTGAGCAGACGGAGCGAATTAAATCATTTGGTAAGCCAAGAGGTTGGGAAAAGTTCCCAACTCAACCCCCTATTTGTGGAAGAAATGATGGGATTTCCCGAGAACTGGACGGTATTACCTTTCCAAAGTGGAGAAAAGAAAGTATCAAAGCCTACGGAAACGCAATCGTCCCCCAAGTAGCTTTTGAGATTTTTAAGGCTATTCAAAAAATGGAAGACCTAAAGAACCAACAAGAAGAAGTTTAGTGTATATTTACACAAGCACGAAGGATGGATGACCTTGTGCTTTGTTTGAGTTCCCCCTTGGTTTTACGCATTAGCCAAGGGGGTTACAAAACCCATTAAAAAGCAAAGGAAGTTTAAGGAGTAGTTTATAGCACTCTACTTTCTTTCGCTTTCTTTTCCCCTAAAGGCATTAAGACATTTATCGCGGTATGGCCTCCCAAAATTACACCGCATCCTATCGCTTGTCTTTTAAAATTCTTAGCATAGGCCGCCGCATAGGTAGAGGCATCCACCCCACAACCTACTTGCATCCCGAAAACTCGGTATTTTTTTCCAACTAACCACTCAACATACGCTTGTGTATGGGTGTGTCCACATACCGAACTCATCATATTGTTTTTGGCTTTCGTCTTGGCCTGACCACCTTCACCGTGTTCGTATAACACATCGTCGTAAACGATACTTTCGCACCAGTTCCAGTTTGTACCCAACACTTCGTTGTAGCTTTTTATCCATTCCTTCGGGATAGCTGAACTAAACGCCTTACGCATTATTATTCTATCGTGGTTACCTATTAGTACATCGGCTTCGGGAAAAGCCTTTGACCACTTAGAAACTCGTTTAATAGCAAGGTCCAACTCGTCGCCGCCACCCATTCCGTTTGGATCGCTTTCGTGGTAACTCGAATAGTGGTTGTCTATAATGTCCCCGATAAAGATTACCTGGTTGCAGTTCCACTTTTCGTATGTGTCTTTACAAAACTGAAGGTAGCCGTCTAAACAGAACGGCTCGTGTAAATCACCTACCACAAGTATACGCCTCTCCTTTTTGGTGAGGTGCTGAAAAGCCTTTAACTTCTTCCCTTTTAGTCTTGGTCTAACGTCTTTCAAAAAATGATAAGCAAAGTGGAACAATACCCACCACACAAAGCACCACCCCCTTCCATTCTATCTCCCCGTCCATTGATGCCAGCGCGTAGGTTACAATTAAACCCCCAACGGTTCGTTTAGCACTCCATTTTCTTAATCCTCCCTTATCCCGAAATATCTCGGTTAGGTCGAATTTCGATAAAAGAGCTAACGTTTTTTTCACTTGTTCCTTCCCAAAATAACCGCATTGAATACTCGTCGAATAATATCCAATATCCCATCGTCTTTGGTTGTTTCAGTTAAGGCAGTATAAGACCCCAAAAAAGTAATAAGGGCAAGTGTCAACTCTACCCAGTTTGTAGTTAAAAATTCCATTTTATCTATTTATTAAATCGCCAAATTTATCCCGCATATTAAACGACGGGCAGTCCTTGGCTTTGTTATGATCGTTGTGACCGCTTAGTTTTAATTCTCCGAAAAATACTTCTAACATCTCAAAGAGGTTTCGAAATGCTTTCTCTTGTTCTTTGGTCATTGTATCCTTCGATACAAGTACCGTCTTAGACTTTGGCTTATCCTTATCTAAAGACTTCTTAATTTTCTTCTCTACCCCTCCGCAATATGCCACTCCGATACTTCCGTAGTTATTGCCCCAGGTGTGCGCTCCAACCTTTCCAATATGCCTACCCCTTTCTATCGTTCCGTCTTGATGGATAACGAAATGGTATCCGATGTCTGACCACCCCCTTTCTTTTACGTGCCACCTTCTAATCTCTGCAACCGTTAAATCGCGGTCTTTAGGTGTAGCCGTACAATGTAGAATTACCGATTTTATTTCTCTCATTTTATCCCTTTTTCTGCGAGTAGAATTTTAATATCTTGCATACCCACACATAGTTCTTTTAGTAAAGATTTTACCTCCCCTTCTTGCTTTTCAAGTGAGAAGATACGCGCCTTAATTTTTGTTACGTCGTTAGTCATTTTTATCCAAGTTCCAAGGATACCGACAAAACAAGATACCCCTAATCCAATTATTTCCATTATACTGTAATTGAGTAGTACGTTGTATAAATTGTCATAGACCACCCTCCTAAAAAGTTATCGCTACACCACGCTTGCAAAGGCTTATTAACTGGAGAACCAGGGTAAGCGTTTCCGAAACCATTGGCAAAAGGCGAACAAGTTAAGGTATGTGTACCGCTTCCAATCCCATTCATAAAGTCACGAATACCGTTAAAGTAATCAAGAGAAATAGAGGTAGCCGCGTCCCATCCCACACGCATATCGTCGCTGGAATTTTCCGTTGGACTGCCATACGTACAGACAAAGGTAACGCCAACGGGTACGTGTATCTTTCCCGCCTCGGCTGCCACCAAAGTTATCGGGGCGTTGTCGTATTTCATCGTCAACACTGCGGCGTTAGCTACCGTTGTTTCTACCTGAGTAAGTAAGCCACCGCCACCCGTTAAATTAGCTACGGTTATCTTTTTTGTTTCCGCAGTTCCCGACACATCCACAATTGCCAGTACATCGTCCGAAGCTGCGGACGTTAATTCCGTTAAAGCCGTTATCTTCTTGTTTGCCATCTATATACTCTTTTAGTCTTTGTTCGTTTTTCTTCGCGGGTTTGTATTTACCCCTCTTTTTATCTATCATCTATATCTAATTCCCGCACCCGTTAAAAAGGCTTCCAGTCTCAAATCGGTAACGTTATAGTCTAAGTTCATACCTTGGGTGTAGTTGCTTGTCGTAGGCGATAGATCGGCTCCCGTGTTGCTCGTGTACTCAGGAAATAAAGCCGAGTTTTCACACAAGTAATCTATTAACCTTTCGCGGTAAAAAGTCGCCATATCTAACGCTTGGTCCATTAAAGGCTTTAAGTCGTCAAAGGTAGCCGCCGTACTCTGTTCGGAGTTCATTACTACCACCGCGTTGTTTACAAAGCGAAGGCGTAGAAAAGGCACTAACTGCACAAAAGAATACTGAACGGTAGAAGGGATAACGTACGTGTTTAAAAGGGTTTGGTAGTTACCCGACACCGACCCCGCGTCAATATCATCGCAAAGTTTATCGTAAAGCTGAGTTCCCAGTACGGGAAGTATCCACCTTTGTTGGGCCATAAAAACATAAGGACGAATTAAATCGTCGTCTACCGATCCACCTATTGCGGTGTCTCTTTTAAGTCTGTTTGCTGAAACGAAAAGTGCTTGGCTCATGTGTATTCATTTATTAATTTAGGGTTAACAAAGCCTTTGTCTGCCCACGTTCTCGGTGCTTGTGCTACACGCTTGTCGTTTCTTTCTAATCTTTCCCCATCGTTGGCGCGAATTATTGCTTGTGCTTCGTTTACGCTTATATTTTTATTATTCTTTTTTAGGTAGGTTTTGCGAGTCCAAAAATGTTGACAAAGTGCGCCTCCCTTAAATTCCCAAATGGAATAGGTCGAAGCACCATAAGGCCCCCAACCTGGGTTCACTGCTCTATCACCCGCAAAGATTATATCCTCTTTTCTATATACTCTATTTGCGCTCATCATCTTATCACAAAACTCGCGGGACTTTCCTACCCCTGAGAAGTTGCCTTGCGTATATACGTAACGAACTTTAATAAGGTCGGTATCTTGCCCGTATTCGGGGTGGTCGGAGTCGGCTTGTGGTTTGCCACTTGGCACGGTGGCAAAGGTCCACATAGAATCCAACTCTACTTCCGTATCGTAGTCCACCTTTCGGGAGTCTATTAACTCAAATTCGGATAACATAGTTTCTTCTTCTTCTCCGCATTTAATTAGATAGTCCGCTACCTTCAGTTGTTTTTTTTTTGATAGCTTGGAAAACCTTGACGCCTCCACTTTTTCTACCGCATCCGCGCCTTCAGTAAATAATGCTTTCGCTACCGATGGTTCGAACTGAAGCATCTGAATAAGGAATACAATCGCTTGTTCTTTAGTTAGCATTCCTTCGGTAACCTTTAGGATAATATCTAAAGCGGAAGAAATTTGCGCTCCGTTGTAGGAGGCTTCGTTATCGGCAGACATTACTGGCATACCATCTTCTATTGGTTCGGCTTCTACTACCTCTACGTTTTCCTCTGTTCCTACGCCCTCCTTTTCTTGTTCGCCTTCGTCCAAAGTATTGATAACGTCCAGGTCTAAGAAGTCCGCGGGTTTTGCAGTAATAAAGAAAATATCTAATTCGATGTCATTAATAGAAAACAACTTTCCGAAAGCCTTTAAGATAATATCTTGAAAAGGTTCTACGACGGTGTTATTGAATAGGCTATACGAGTCACGCAGTTCGTCCGCGTTACTTCCAAACCCACTCCCTTCGGTTCTGACTCCAAAAATAAGGGGACTAACCACGCGGTGCGCCGTTATTAGTTTCTCGCTTACAAGCTTAGATAAGTACTCGTACATCCCGTCTGCCCCGTTTTGGGTGATGGGTGTAAATTCGGGGGCGGTTTCGTCCCCATCGTTAAAGGTGATAAGGATACGCCCCGCGTTATCCGCGCCCGTAAACTTCTCTAAAACCTTTTGTTCTATAACCCGACGTTCTTCATGTGTTGGAACTCCATTTTTAAACGACAAAAGCATAGAAGGAAAGAACCCCCTACGTATGTTATTCAAATGAAACTCCGAAATCTCGCGATCCAATTCAGCGTAGTTTGTTCCACCCGCGTAGTCAGGTAAAGCGTAATAGTGGAAGGAAGGGGTGTATCGTTTAATCTGAAGGCACGTAGAGGCCGTCGTGCGGTCTTCGTTAGAGAAGGCTTTAATAGCCTTTTCTTGCTCTCTCTTATCGTTCCACTCCGACTTGTAATAGTATTCGTTTATTACCCCCTCAGAATCGGCTATACCGCTTCTCATAGTGTGAACGGGTAGGTGTTTGATACAAGCGATCCGAGTACGGGCGGTATTCCAAATTACGTTCAGGTAACACATCCCGTAAAGTTTAATATCAAAAGCCACCCGTTGTAGTAGGTCTTCGTCACTTTTGCGAAGTAAATCTTGTAGGCGTATCCATTGTTCACGCTTCCCGTCGGACTCGTCCTTATCGGTAGCGTCTAATCCTCCGCCGTATATCATATCGGCCACTCCGTTTATTATCGCCCCGTTGGTAGAACTGGAAAGGAAAAGGTCACGTAGGTATTCCCCATACATATCGTCTAAACCATACGAGACAAACTTTTGCCCTTGCTTCTCACGAAACAAAGGAATCTCCTGATCGGCGTAGTTTATTACACTAAAGTTATCCTTCTTCATTATGGGTATATAAATTGTTCGGTGGTGGGGGTGTATTCGTTAAAGTCAGGTGTCACTTCTTCCATATTGCCATTGTAGTCTCGAATATAGGCCAAACCCGTTTCGAGTAAGGTGGCATTTTTTGGAAGTAAGTTAGCGGGGTCTGTTTGTTCGTATATATTGTAAGTGTAAAAACCCATCGGATATACATCTAATTCCCCGACGGAATCCCAAAGCATAATGTTTCCTAACAACGGGTCAGGTGCGGGGGTGGTGTTGGGGGGTTTAATAGTAAAAGTCAACTTAGTGTATCTTCCGTTATTGGCTACTACGGTACTGGGCAGAAAATACAACGAATTTTTTGAACCCATAGATGTTAAACCTATTAAGTAATAAACACTCGCTTGTGCAATAGTCTGAACATCGGCACAAGTTACGTATATACTTTGGGTGACGGGAAATAAAGTAGAGGCGTTTCTAATTTGTAGCATTGTTCTATTTTTACTCTAAAATGAAAAAGGGAAGATAGCGACTTGCCACCTTCCCCTTTCTTTAAACCATTTGTATCTAAGCCGAAACGGTAATCGTCAAGGCAGCCTCGTCAGATAAACCATCGAATGGATACTTTGCGGTAGCAACCCCATCCGAAGCGGGAAGGATGTACAAAGGTGCTTGTTCTTTAGCCGTGAAGCTCAAGGTAAGTCCATTCATATCCGAACGCCCCGCACCCGTAGCGATACTATCGCCACCAGTTAGATAGCATCCGTCTGTTATTCCCATTAGGTACACGTTATCGTTTGAGTCTTGCACGAAAATCTGTGCGCGATTCTTAGATATTAGACCAAGTTGGTAAAGGTCAGCGGCTACAACTTTGTGAAGCACTACGTCAAGCGTTTGATTCCACATTACCGATCCCGTTGCTTTATCCGCTTCTACTCCCGATTTGAAAGAAGAAAGGTCCGTTACGAGGTCGTACTTGAAAACCGTTACAACACCCGTTGCAGCAATATCCCAAGTAGCGAATCCCGCCGTTGTGATAGTGTAAGAATCATCTGTTACCGTTGCGTTAGCAAGTATGTCAGAACAGTAAGAACTACAAAAGTAAATAGCCTTTAAGCCTCCTATTGCATCACGGCAATCTATGCCCCGTGCGGCAGTTATGTTACAAGCCATTTTCTTTTAAGTTTTAAGTAAACAAGAATCCTACAACTCCGTCACCCGCTACGCCCGTTTGTACTCCACATGCGAAACGCATTGCAACACGTACATTGTCCGAACCGTCGTACTGATAAGTCGGGATTAACTGAGCAGAGATGTCAGCGGTGTAGCTATTTGCACCTACAACAAGATTGTCAGGGTATGTGAATACCGCAACGTCTATCGCGTTAGGGATTCCCGCAGTTGGGTAAACGGGGTATCCTAAATAGTTTGCACCTTCAAAAGATTGATTGAATCCCGCGCCCGTGTTCTGAGTTGCCATTGCTTGTAAGAAGAAAGCATAAGCCTCATAAGAAACGTAGAACCCTACACCTGGCTTAGAAAGGATTCCAGGTATAGCTGAAGCCGCGTCAAAAATAGTGCTTAGGTTAGCAAGGATATTTCCGTTATCCCACGCCGCCGTAGAAGTTGTTGCTTCTACAAAACCAGAACAAGCAGAAGCGTCAATAGATGCTTCCGTAACCGTTCCAAGAGTACCTAAGAATCCAACCAATAAACTCGCGGGTACTCCTGCACCATCGGAAAGACCTGACCAAATACTTGCTTCTAAACTTGAACCCGTTCTTTCGGCTACTGCTCCAAGAAGGAAGTCAGTCCACGTTACGGGTAAATCTCCGTTACGTTGCATACGTCCATTAGCGGCAATCCAAGTAGGGTACATAGTACCTCTACAAATTTCTTCCATTACGGCTAAATCCGAAGGGTTTAAAACTTGCTCTGTTAAAGAAACGTTAGACCCGTCATTCCAAGTGCAAGAAGCCGCTTGTAGTGTGTCAGTAGTTGCAAGTCCTGAGATTACCGTCTTTCCAACGATACCCTCAATAAATCTGCATCGCCCTTTGGCGATAGTTTCCGCACCAAGAAGGGCGGCAGTTACGTAAGGCAAAGCCAACTCACCATTGTAGGTGTTGACTGATGCATCAATGTCGAAGTCGTACTTCTTGTTTAATGATAAATTCATCTGTGAGAATTGATAATGTGTAGCGCACGATCTACACCATTTAGATTAGTTAAATCCTTCTTCTTGTGCTGAGAAGAAAGTTTATTAGGTGAGTGAGAAACGCCCTTCGAACCAGGTGCGCCCTCTAATTTTTCAAGTCTTTTGCTAATTGATGCAAAGGCTTCTTCTAAGATTTGGCTTAAGTCTTCCGTAGTCTCATCAACTACAACTTCAACTTCTTCTTTTTTAGTATAAATATCCGATACAACTTGTGCAATAGCATCGCGTACTGATTCGTCAAGGTCAGGGAAACGCTCCGCTAATGCATCACGAACTTTGTCGTAATCCATTTCTTCGCGCTCGTCTTCCTTCTCGTCGTCGATTCCATCTCGGTAGCCTTCTTCTTCCGCTTCGGGAATAGATTCAGCCATCTCAACTTCTACTTCTATTTCGTCTTCTCCAAGAGAAGCCAATCGTGAATCTTCGTTAACGACTAATTTAGTGCCGTCTTCCAGTGTGTACGTTCCCGCATCTAAGGGGGTAGCGTTTCCGCTATCGTCAAGAATACGTACCTCTACACCTACGTCCCACGACTCGGCTTCGGTAACGATTACACGCCCGTCGTCTAAGCGACTTTCGGCGTAGAGCTTAGTTTTGGGCAAACCCATTACCTCGCGAATTTTTTGAATTGTTGTCATTTTGCAAAATTATTACATAGATTAATAGAACTTTTTTTTATCCGTTTATTTTCAACCATATTTACTCTTTATCATACCGCAAATCTTCTCGGCGGTTTCCTTAGAACCATACTCGGCAATTTGGTCTGCTATACATTCGTCCCAAGGGTAAGCCTCTAAACTTTCCTTCGCACCAAATAGCGTTTGGCCGTTTAGTTGTAGGGTAGTGTATCCCGTTTGGTTGTGAAACATCTCACCCCATAACTGGGCGTCTTGGGATCGCTTAAAAAGGGGTTGCCCGTTTAATACTGCCGATGGCTTAACCTCGTCCAAAAGTATAGATTTAAGTTCTGCTATAATCGTTTCGTCTTCGGGGCAGTTCTTACAAAGTTTCCCTTGTTTCATCTCTACCAATTTATCGGAGAAGTATCCTTCAATAGAAAAACCGCGAACCTCTTTTGTTTTTACCTTTTCCCATACGTCTAAGTTATTTACCTTAACCGATAACATCCACGTACCTATTGGAAGTTCAAAGCCATATAGTGCGCTCTTGTCTTTTGTGGAGTCTTCAATTAACCAAGACTCCACCACCGTTACCCCGTCAATTTTACTATTATGTTCTAACGTGTGTTCGTTGGTCCTTGCCTCCCGCATAAAAAGTTCCATTGCGTGGCGTACCGTTTCCTTTGAAAAGAACACATCGTATTCTTCGTCGTTATCGTCCAACCTCATTATTAACTTCTCAGGGATTAGGGCGGGGCCTATTAGAAGACGTTTGTCTTCGTCCATAGCAAAGGCCATCTTATTGTCTTTAACTGCGGATAGATATACGAAGTCGGTTTCTATCGCGGGAAACCTTACAAGACTTACTGCCTCAATTCCCGTAATTTCTTCGGACTCATCTATTAAAAGTTCTACTTGCTTTCTCATATCTGTAAAAATGTCTTTTGCTTTTTTGTTTATTTATAGCGTTGTGGCCGTTCGTATCTGTGCCGCTAATGCGTTTTGATCGGCTAACTGAGTTTGTACTACATACGCATTTATCGGAGGTATAGAACCAGGTGTAAACGCTTCCGAAATGTCGGGGGTTAGACCAAGGGTTGCGGATTCTCGGTTACTTGCAATACCCGCACCATTAGCACCCCCACCCCCACCACTTGCCCCAACACCCGAAGCCGCTGCTCCCGCTTGATTCATTACCCCTTTAATAGAAGCGAATGAAGTAAGTGCGATTGCTAAAGCAGACGCGACAAAACCAGGTGCAGCAAATAGACCCGCGGGTTGTGGCATCTTAGCCGCAGCAGATAGTCCCGCTACTACCGCGTTCGACATTGCGATACCTTGGTTTACTAATATTTGTGCGATAGCTAAATTCTTTTGTGCTTCTTCGGTTTTGGCCATTACACCCAATGCTTCAAATCCAGCAGAAACGATACTCATTCTTGCGGCCTTCACCGCTTGTGCCGTTGCCAATTCTTGCGCTATCTTTTTATCGTCTACTATTTTTTGATCGGCGGCGGCTTTATCGTCTATTGCTTTTTGTGCGGCGGTGGCGGCGTCAGCAAATTTTTTAATAATAGCCAACCTTTTCTTTTCGTAAGCTTCACCAAGCAAAGTATAGTGGTCTTCTTGCCTTTTTAACTCACCTTCTCGAAAACCAAATTCATTATCTGCTATCTCGTCTATGTAGTCAAGTTGTGCCTCTTCTAAATCAAAATAGTGTTGTTCTAACGCCTCTAATTCTCTTGCTTCGTTTTCAAGGACATATAACCTCCCTTCTTCTACCGATTGCATCATAGACTTAACACGCGCTTCTTCCGCGTCTTTAATAGCTTTTGCTTTGGCTCTTTCTGCTTCGGCTACTTTCTCAGCCGCTTCTTTTTGTCTTTGCGCTACTTCTTCGGCTTTTCTTGCAGCATCTTCTCTTATCTTATTTATTTTAGCCGACTGGGTTCTTTTGGTGTCAAACGCTTCGCCTTCTAAATTAACTAACGCGGTTCGTGCGGCTTGTATTCTGTCAAATGTTTCTGCTGAACGGTCACCCCCCTCCCTTAAACCTTCCGCTATTGCCAACTCTTGTTCCAGTAAATCTTTGCGTATTGCTAAACTTTCTAACTCGAATTCGTTTGCGGTTTTTGTTAATTCAATTCTTTGTTCAACACTACGATTATTGTCTTCTGCCATAGCGTTATACTTCTTAGCCATTAGCGCATTGTTTGCTGCAGCCATTGAAAACGCTTTTTGAGAAGCCGTAAGACGTATAGTTGCCTTTTCTAATTCCATTGCCTTGTCTACTGCGTCTTGCATAGAACCTGGCAATTTATCCATCTCTTTATTATAGTTTTCAAGGGCCTTTTGAGTGCCTCCCGTAAACAAACCAACAATAAAACCTCCCGCCGCTTTAAAAAATCCCGTTACCCTATCTACTACCGCCCCAAGTCCCGCCATCATAACTTTGAGTTTTTTGGCTTGTCCTTCGGAAGTCATAAAGGCCGCAACTAATGCACCAACCAAAACAACAATAGCACCGATCCCCGTAGAAATTAAAGCTACCTTTGTGAGTTTTAACCCTTTGATAAAAGTTAATGTTCCTTTATAGGCGTTTATCATACCCGTAGCCGCGCCACCCGTAAACTTGTCGGTTATACCTACAAGTCCTTGCATACCACTTCCCGCATTTTTTATTCCTTTATCTAAGGAATTCATCTCTTTGGTAGCCGCTTTAGTTCCTTTTACCGTTACACCTACTTCTATCTTTTCAGCCATTTGTTCTCGCTTTTATGCCTTGTTTGATTTTCTTAAAAAACCCTTTAAATCCCGTATCCTCAAAATATCCGTAAAGAATTAAAGAGCTTTTGTCTTTTATTACTTCTTTGGTTTGTGCTATCCGTAAAACGTTGGGGATAGACTCGCCTACTTTGTTAATGTAATCTTTCATTCTTGTTCTAAATAGTCGCCGTCTTCTGTTATTAAAAAGTCCCCGCCTTCGGTTAGAATTAAATTCGATAAGGTTTTAGGATACCCAAAGTCTACGTAGGTAACCGCACAATCTAAGTGCCATGCAACAATAGAATTGGCGGGGCCAGTACAAGTTATATTCACCCCTCGGTTTCCCGCAAACCCCGCTTTACCCGCCGCACTTACTACGTCAATAGTGCGCGTTCCCGCATCGGCATCGGCTTGTCTAAAGTCTAATTGTTCCCCTCCGTCGGTATTTACGGTTATAGTTCCATCTACGTTCTTAACCATAAAGGTCCAAACGTTAAAAGAAGAAGAACCATAGGAACCCGATCCACCTGATAGAACGTGTGTCTGTACACTTAATGCCCGAATCGTAAGACGGGCCATAGTATTATAGGCAATCGGTATTCTTGAGTTTGTCGTCTCTATACCCGTTGCGGTAGCAATACGCGCGGTGGTGTCTTCGCTTGTAGCATAGTAAACAAAGTTTTTGAATACTGAGTTTGTTTGACTTTCTATATTATTTCCACGTATAGAATGCTCCCCGAAGGTTGGGTTTATATTAGGCACTCCTTTACTTTTACGAGAAGAAAAACCACCCTTTCCCTTTTCATCTGCCACACCTCCTACCGTGCCGTCGTTTGGGTTGCCGTGTGGATTCCATCCCCCAAGGCCCGTAGTAGGGTCACCCGCACCGCCTCCACCGCCTCCATAGTTCCAGTAACAATTGTCATTTATCCAATTATAGTGGTATGTATTACAACATTCTTCACTTACTACCGTGGCCCCCGATTCTACATCTTGAAAGCCTACTATACCACTTGGAAACCACGCATAAGGCGTAGCGTTACAAAGGTCGGAAGGGTCGGGCAATTGCAAGGCCCCTACGTTGTTTATTTTTTTTAAGAGTTGCACCTTGGTAGGTACGTTGGCAAATGGTTGAAAACCGCTAATTTTAAGCACCCGATATGCGGTGTCTTCTATAACTATTTCGTCGTTAAACTCAAAGTTGTGTACATCCGATGCGGTAAGGTAAATAGAGCAATCTAAAATCCTTGCCGATTTGTCGTAGTAAGAAGTTAGAAACTCTTGCCAATAACGCTTAAAATATCCTTCCGAACTTGGCGTAGTTCCAAAGATAGGACCGCCCCAACTACCAGGTGTTTGAAACTGCCAATATAACATCGGAGAATCTACCGCCATTTGATCGCCCGAATTATAAAAAGGTAAACAAAGGGGGTAATTATAAGACCCCGTTTGACCTACATAGATTTGAAAATTTAAAGATTTTAACCCGTTATGATAAAAAAGTTTCGGTTTACAACTTGCAAGAGGTCCACCCGTACCATGTGCGTATCCTTGGTGGATAAGCAAAGTAGGGGCGTCGGTTATAGAACTATCGTCTTGACGCGGTACTGGGTTAACGCTAAATGGTGAGAAGATAGATTTGTTTTCTAAAGTTCCCGATAGATAGTCCCCCGTTATCTTTTGGGTATAGCTTCCAAAAACACTTCCGTATGTCTCTTGGTTACTTACGTTCCTATTGTCTTCGTCTTCTAAGTCGGAATAACTTATTAATTGCTTCTTGTATTTTGTGGTCGTAGAAATTGTCTGCTCTTGTGAAAGGTCTAATTTTTGTGTCCAGTCTTTTCGTGTGCCAAGGTCTATGTAGTCTTGCCAAGGCATAACCGTTAAGATGGTAGGGGAAGAAGTGTCCGAAATTAAAACCAAATTAAACCTTTGTACTATATCGGTGATAAAGTCCTTTTGTGAAATGTCGGGCATATTGGAAGGAATATCCGCTTCTCCCGCCATAGTGTTAGAACCTACAATTTTCACATAGGTACTACTTGCCATAAGTTCTACGTTATAACCTGACTCAACTACGGCTTGTGCCGAAAAAGTAATCTTCTCACCCGCCAAAGCATTAATACCCCAAGGGAAGGTAAAAGTATTGACTATTGCCGTACCCCCGTCGTTGCCATCGTAGTATTGAGATGCGGAAGACAAAACAACAGAAGCTGCGCCACCTATTGCGTTGGGCGTTGAAACATTTAATTTTATCGCAGCCCCTTGCGCGATAGACGAAGGACCAGTGTTCCACCTTGTGACAAACACGCCCGAATAAGAACCGTTGTATGGTACAATAAACTCACCCCCTACATTCCAGTCGTCTCCTGAGTCATATAAAGATGGTGGGTTACTACCATACCCTGAACCACTTTGGTTAGGGAAAAGAATTTCTTGCCACGAACCCGATGCCTCACCTAAACTCCCCCAAGTTTTAATCGTAGCACTTGCAGTATTTGCAACCTGGCTTTGATGGGCCGTAGTTATTGCGGTAGACTCCCTATCCGTTCCAAGTGTCATATAAGCCTTGGTCCAAGCATCGGAAGCAAGGAAAGTGTTATTAGTTAAAGAAAACCCCGCCTCTTTTATTATAAGGTCAAAAAGAGCTTTAAGTTGGATAGAAGGTCTAAGGTCTTGTGCTTGTAAGAATCCCGTTTCTAACAAACCACCATCACCCATACTATCGGCCTCTAAATACAAAAAGTTATAGTCCCCGACAAGGCCGTAGTCAATAATAGGGAAGATTATAATCCCATCACCTACACCGCCCTCGGTTACGTCATTAGATAAGTTCCAAGAGTCTACAATATTTGTATCGTTTATATTTACATTGTAGGTGTCTACTAAAGAAGAAGAAGAAGCGGAAAGCCTAAAGGCGTCGATAAGTTTTTTATCGCCTAAAGAGTTAAAGAAATCCGACTCAGAACCCAACACGACAATTTCGTATACTCGGCTTTTTAAGGAACACTTGAGAAGTTGCATCGATCCCGTTATAATGGGTATGCCATCTACACGAATATCGCAAGGCGTTTTTATGTTAGGGTCGAATACGGCGTAGTCCGTAGTTAGTACCATATCGGTTTCTACGTTGATGTTGTAGAACTGACGGAAGAACTTATTGTTGTTATTTGTAAAGGGCAAGGTGAAAGTCTGACTATAGGGACTACTTCGGCCCACCAAGTCCCCTATATCCCCTACCTCATAATTTAAAGATACTTCCCCTTGATTCTGAATATCTAATAAGAAAGGGTCTTGAGATTTTTGATTGTAACCGAATAACTCTATCATCGTACCGTTGGTCTTTGTTTGCCATATTCAAAAGTAATTTGATAAGTAAACGGCCCTCCTTCGTTAAGGTTGTTTTTCCTTACCCAGTTCTTCCCCGTTATAATTATCGGGATAGCCGAACCATCGTAGTTAAGCAGTTGCACTTTTGGGGATAACCAAAGGTTCTCTAAAAAGTCTACCTCGGCTTCGTTGAATAGATCGGTGTGAGCTACCATAGTTTGACGCGCCGTAACTTGCGTGGTGGTCAGTCCACCCTCATCGCCTCGGTACGCAAATTGTATTCCAGTACCCGCCGTTTCCCAATTTCCCGCCACCTGGTCGAAAGTCTTGCGTTCTATACTTCCCGTAGTCCTTTGGTGCTTTAATGCGAAGGCTTGGTAGTCCCACGCGCCTAAAGAGTTTTGCCAAGCTAAAGTCACATAGTTATATTTATTCGTCCCGTTTAAAGACCTATAAATACACGATGCAGACTTAACCTCAAAGCGGTAGCAAAGGGATGCCATTACCGAAGTATTTAAATTAGAAGGTACGGTTGTGCTATCGTCCATAAAGAAGACTTCGTAGTAGGCTACCGTTCCCGCGTTAAAGTGTGTAGTGAATCCCGTGTCTATGGTTTGGGCCGTTAGGTTTTGTGGCCCAACGCCGAAGTATTGCAACTTTTCAAAGTCGTGGTCTGAGTCAGCGGGGGCAACTCCACCGCTTGTACTTGCCGTAAAGAACCCCGCGTCAAGAGCCGTGTCACTTGAATCATATAGAGCAACATACGCACTTACTGCGGTTGAACTTATTGGGGCGGCTCCCGCCATTAATACGCCCAACGTTCTCCATTCAAAGTTAGAAACCTCTTGGTTTATTACGCTAACGGTAGAAGCCAAAGTAGAAGTGTAGTTGGTGGAAACAATCCTATCACTTAGAATCTTTTTGGTCGAAGCGGTAGGGAAAAACGATGTTGTATAACTTCCAGCATTAATAGAATAGATACCACCCTCGTCATACGTTGGAGACATTTGCATACCCGCACTCATAATACAACTAACGTACTGGTCGGGTAATTGGTCGGGATAAACGGTAGGGGTTAGATCGGCAGCAGTAGCGTATTCTTCTCCGAAGTTTACTTTAATCTTTCGGAAGTTGCTACCTTCGTTTTGAGTCCAAATTTTGGTTGTGGCGTTAGAACCCAAAGTATGTATCGTATCGTTTACAAATCCCGCCGCTGAAGTCGATGGGTCGCCCGTAGTGATAGCCAAATAATCCGAAACAATCTTATCTATACGAAACACCCCCGCACCCGCAAGATTAGGTAGTAGTTTAATCCTTGCTTGTAGTTCATAGGCGTATGGTGAGTCGTTACTTTCTACGTAAATATCAGCAATAAACTTAAACTTAAAGTAAGAACCTGGGTAGTTGGTAGAAGTAACTACAAAGGTTATAGGTTCGAAGGCCCCGTGTACTGATAGCGTACTCGGTCCGTATTGTTTTGTAATAGCCATTATTTTACGTCTAAGTTTTTGTTTTCTGATAAGCTCATTCTTATTGCGTTTGCTACGTCTTTCCCTATTGCCAACCCCAACCACTTCATAGCTTTTGGTTTGAGGCGTTTTAATGTATCGGATATAAAGAAGGTAGGTTTTAACCCTCGGTTATAGATGGCTTTAGAAATTAGAAAGACCAAAGACTTACGGGGTGTAAATCTTCCTTGCGCATCGCGTGTTCCTTCTATGCTCTTTTGTACTACCCATTTATCTATCGCCCCACGTAAACCCCTTGGACCTTTTCCACTTCCAAACTTAAACGGCGATTCCGATTGTCTTGTAAATATATTTCTACTTGCACCTTGCACCCCTTTATCTACAAACTCCCAGTAGTGAACTTGTGGGGTAATATCTACAAAGTACCCGTCTTTATCTTCTCCAACAATTAAAGGCATAGAATTGTACAACGCTCCCGTGTTTACCTTGTCTTGTTTCCTTAAAGATATACGGGCGTTTTTACGCCACATCTTACCTATCTTCTCAAGTGTCTTGGTTAGGTTTGTAAGTGGATATTTTACCCCTCCTATTTCTATCGTGGGTTTTGCCATTAGCTATATGGTGCTATGCAAAGGTTGTTTGAATTTGAAACCTCCAAAGAAAGCGATCCACTCCAACCCGTTAACTCGTTATCGAAGCGCACGGTAAAAGGTGTACATGTTAGCGGTAGTTCGGCTTTGTAGTCATCGTCTACCGTCGTGTTAGAGTTTGCCAACGATTGTATGAACATATCTAAAACGTCGTGTAGAATCTGTAAGGTGTCACTATACACCTGGTTGCGGTCCGTGAGGTCGGGTTTAATCATATCCGCTACAAGAAGTTCGAGGTCGTAGGTTAGTATACCATTGTCAATACTTACGCCTAAGATTTCACAATATAGAAAGGGGTATTGTGTTTGGTCCAACTTCCCTATGTCTACTTCGTCTAAAGGACCCGCGTGGAAGTGTTGAAGCATTAAGTGCTTGTCGGCTATGGCCTCAAGCGTGTCTACTATTTGTATGTATGATTTCATCT
>Ga0207896_1000066_pt1 | contig 23602 bp, 36 predicted proteins | sample LinPmetageLP36_FD_184049 | JGI IMG/M metagenome (GOLD analysis project Ga0207896, IMG submission 184049) | Marine viral communities from the Pacific Ocean - LP-36 (SPAdes) | ecosystem: Environmental > Aquatic > Marine > Oceanic | place: Pacific Ocean | collected 2010-06-15 | reverse complement strand
TTAGTCGACTTTAAAATAGAATCCTTCGGATACTCTATGTGACCCACGACACAAGGTCTTGGGTCCTATGGTTTTGTATGGAGTGCTAACGCACACATGTTTGTTTGTCTCGGACCTTTGGCCCGAGACGCGACGGCGCGCCGTCGGGCCGCAAGGCCGCAAAGCCGCAAGTTCGAGCTCTAAATGCTTGTGTTTAACTTGTGTAAATGGTACAAATAAGCATTAACAAAAAGGGAAAACAAAATGAAAAACGGTATCATATACAAGGGGCCAAGCCTATTGGATGGTAAACCAATTGTAGCGATTGCAACCTATAGTGATCGAAACACAAAAACAGGCAAGGTCCTGCAAACTTATATTATTAGGTCGGATATATCACCCCTCGAAGCATCGAAAACTGGTGAAGACTTTTCTATTTGTGGCGATTGCAAATTTAGAGGTACGCCCACAACAGACCCCGACCGCAAGCAAGCAATCAAAAGGGATTGCTACGTAAACTTAGGGCAAGGTCCAACAATCGTTTATAAATCTTACAAGCGCGGCATATATCCAAAAGCCGATTTTCAGTGGTCCAGAATTTTACTTGGCCTTAATCGTTTCGTAAGGATTGGAACCTATGGTGATCCAGCGGCCGTCCCTAATCACGTTTGGGAACAGCTACTAACAGACGCCACAACTTGGACCGCGTACACTCATCAATCAAATTGGCGTCCCGATATAGCAATGCAAAGCGCAGACAATCACGAGCAAGCCATTGCACAATGGAAACAAGGCAACCGAACATTCCGAGTGATTGCAGATCTAGGTGACCTAGACAAAAAGAACGAAGCCTTGTGTCCTGCATCAAAAGAGGCAGGTCGAAGGGTGCAATGTACCGCTTGCAAACTTTGCAAGGGATCGAGCAAGGGAAAATCAATTGCAATAGTAAAACATTAAAACACATTCCAGGCGGTTTTTAGCCTCCACCGCCTGGTAAGCAACCGCTCGAGCAACTCAACTCTAAGCTCGAGCGGTTTTTATTTCGCCAGTTGAGCCGCAAGGTATAAAAGCCGCACCTCGAGCCGCAAGTCGAGCCGCAAGAAAAACCCACAGAGCCGCAAGATTCGCAAAGTCATGGCCCTCGGCCCCCGATATACCGCTCTGGCTCAGAGATGGCCCCTGATCACCCTCAAATAAAAATAGATGGTTGTCCACGGCCCTCTTTACTAAGTAAAAATTTGAGCCTCCTCGAGCGTGATAGGCCATATTCCAAGCAACTTGATGAGGGCTGATGTTGACTGCGTTACTTTTGGCTACTTTCAATTCAAACCAAAAGGCTTTGCCGTCCCAGACCATGTGAACATCAGGAACACCACCCCCATGCTTGTTCTCAATCCGTGTAGCAAAACATTTTTCTGGTAGATTATTGCGTATCTGCTTCCAAAAGTTCGACTCTGGTCCCTTGCTCATCTGTTACATCCTCCGCTGTTCCATCGATTACAAAAGCTTGAGGATATTGTTTCTGCAAAAGAGCCAGTCGAGCAGTGATTTCATCTCGAGACAGTTGATCAATGGTGTTGATTGTTTCTCTTCGATCAATGGTCAAACCACCTAATGCAGATCTAATTTTCTCAGCGTTAATTGCCGCAGAAAATTGTCCTGCGTCTTCAGCACCAAGAGATAATTTATGTAGTCTTTCGAGTTGCCCAATGGTGGACACTCCATATCTTCTCTCGCGTTCTTCTCTAATCTCTTGGATATATTCCAGAACATGAGGATAGTCCCGACCATTCAGTAAAACAGAAGCCTGTTTCTTTGCTAGGTCAGTGGCATACCCTGCCTTCCTTGCACATTCTGCGTTCGAATAGATGCCTTCCACAATGTGTCTAGCAAAAGTCATCTGGCGGTTTGTTAACTGACGGTTGTGTTCTTCTTCGATCTTCTTTTTTATGCTCGGCATACGATCCCCATTTGTATGTTTATCCCAACCTAATCCAAGAAATAATTTTTATCAATCAGTTCTATATAGGGGTTTTCTCTACAGAAACGTCCTCACTGTCCTCACGTTGTCCTCAATTCAGGGCAGTTTGGACTATACATACTTGAACTGAGGACGTTTGAGGACGCTGAGGACACTTGATTTGAATGCAAAAAAAAAAAAAACAAAAAATCTCTGGCTGTGTGGCCTATATGTATTTTTTGTCCTCAAACCAATAAAAGGGTTGTGTTGTGTGTCAAACACAAGTAGTTTGTTTGTAGAAAACAAATCAAAGGGAAAAACAAATGTTAGAAGTTGATTGTATGGAAGAGGGGACCATGGTCATAGATTGGAACCCCGAGAGGTACAAGACCAAGGCCAATGCCGCGAAGGGTTTGTACAAGGCATTACGTAAGTGGTGCGAGGATGTTGGGTTTGATCCTGACATTGAGGTTCGTATCGACAACCCAGAGCAGAACGAGGTTCGAGGTTACGGTAGAAATTGGCGTGTTTGTTTTGAGGCAGGGCCATTCGAGTGGGCGGTTCATGCATCATTGCAGATGCCGTTTTGTAAGTGGGGCTATTGTGAGCCGTACTACAGTTTTGATTTATGCTTTACGGAGTAGGGGGAAGTTATGAGATTATATTATGATCAAAAAGGTGGTTGGGCAGGGACCCAATCGGATGCGAAGAAAGCATTTGGTAAGGACTGGTGGGAGATCGATGTTCCCACCTCGAAGACGGAGATGCTTGAGTTCTTAAACTTGCACAATTGTTTGCGAGACCCGAACAACGATGTTCATCCAGTAACACTTGATGGCGCAGAGTCGCCAAGGGTCGCAGGAATGATGAGGTATCCAGAACCCACACCACCCACACAAACTGGCATTACTTGCAGTGAATACAAACCTGCACGAGATCTCAACGCCTACGATGTGCGAGATGTGGTGACAGTGTGTGACCGCAAGCATTTGGGTTCTGCACTGGGTGCGATTATCAGTAGGTTACATGATGAACTGGGGGAAGTGTAATGGAAGAGTATCATTTTTGTTTTGATAGCGACTACGGTGCTATGTTCGGTACGATTGAGGCCAAGAACGAGAGAGAGTTCTACAAGGTTCTCAAGGAAGATTACAAGCAAGACATTGGTTCGGACGGTCACTTTGACTGCCCGATTACTGGTGATGAGAAATCTTTAGATTGGTAGAAGGGAGAAAAATTATGCCAAATCATTGTTATCAATATGTTTACCTAGCAGGTAATCCAAAAGAAATTGACCGTCTTTACGAGGCGGTCAAGGAAGAAAAGTTTTTGAATGCCGTGGTCCCAGAACCGAGTACCATGTTCCATGGTGCATTGGGCGATGAGGAGCGCAAGAAGTGCGAGGCGGATGGTCGTCCGAACTGGTATGACTGGCGCAATGAAAACTGGAATACGAAATGGGATATCAGTGAGGCTGAGATTTGTGACGAGCCTACTGTTGAGCGTGATATAAAATACTTTTCGTTCCGTTGTTGGACGGCATGGGCACCACCTACTCCAGTTTGGGATAGGCTTCACGAGATGGGCTTTGATATTCATGCTGATTATCAGGACGAGGGCGGCATGTTCGAGGGCGAGTACATCAACGGTGTAGACCGCTCATGGGAACCAGAGTTAGAGGAGGAAGCTCATGCGGTATGAGGTTAGAGTAGAACTATCTGAGACTGTCGAGGCTGACAGTCCTAAAGAGGCACAGCAAAAGTTCATGGAGAACTTTGAGTATGCTGACGTTAAGTATGGAACGTGGCACGTTGAGCCTGATGACGTTGAACCGATGGAGGAAGCGGTATGATACTGGATAAACAAGCTATGAAATTTTATAAAGAACATTTTGGTCAGTTGAGAGGCGCGAAGATCATAGACTTCAGTATGGTTCCTGACAGATATGACAATCATAATTCGTGGCCTACGTTCACGATGCGAAAGGGCAACGATGTGTTTAAGTTTGTGTTGTCCAGAGATGAGGAGGGCAATGGCGGTGGCTTTGCGTTTATCGAAGATGCCTAGAGTTAAAGCACAAGCGGATATGATTTCGTTTATGGAGTGGGTGGGCGATGTGCCTGATGACATTCCAGAGGATGAGATTTGGTATTGGATCAAGAACAACGTCGATGGTGGCGATTTTTATGAACCTGATCCATCGGATGGCGATTGGGTCTGGGGTACAGACGTACAGATATTGGAGGATGAAGATGATAGTTGACGTTCGAAGTCCTGTGTCGGGTTACATTATGATCAACGGCTACACTATTTATGTCGAGGTCAGTGAGGCAACGGACAACAAACCACACATACGTTACTGGGGAAAGGGAGAAGAAGATGACGGATCGTGAGATGGAAGACATGTTGGATGAGATATTCCGCAGAGTATTTAAGGAGGATTGGTGATGGGTAAAGTAAAAGCATGGGTCATGGACCGAGAGGATAGGGCCGCTGATCGCGGTGCGGCTGATCGGTATTATGGTCGGGAGCCAGTGCCACATATTTGGTTGGACAACTTGGGCGTCAACTTTGTGACTGAGGACGACATGACTGTTGAAGAGGTTGATTCGTACTTCGAGGGATGGCGCAACGAGGAAGACAGAAAGGATTGGGGCTGATGGTTAAGTGGGATTTATCTAAGCTTAAAGAGAAGTTCATGCCCAAGGACATAGGAGATTTTGTCTGGGCTATATCGGGGTTGACCGAGGTTATTGGTGAGAGTTTCACGACCTCGAGTGACGAGGGTCGCATCGTGTCATGGTCGGATGGGTCGGATGGATACTTCCTGATGCTTGTTTTGGATGACCATGGCAAGGCTCGTGCGTTGATACATGATCACGAGGACGCGAAAAAAACCTATGCGGCGATAGGATATTGCCGCTATCATAACATTACAATTGAACTTTCATGGGAAGAGGAGACTTAAAATGTTTAAAGAACTATGGGCAAGGATCAGGAGCAAACAGCAATCGGGCGCGAAGCTTACGCGCAAGGAGCAGATCTTGGCGGAACTGAACCGAGACATTGGGACAGCGAAACAACTTGCGGACAGGTCGGGCGTGAAGCTGACGATTGTACGCACGACACTGTCTCAACTCAAGAAGTCTGGCAAGATCAAGGACACTGGCAAAGATGCAGGGAGTGAGAGCATCTGGGAAGTTGTTAGGTAATGATCGAATACTTCACGGCACTCGTGATCGCGTATACCTTACATGGTCACGAGATTGAAACGGCTGTATGGTTCGAAAGCGAAAGGCATTGTTCGAGGGCCATGAACAACAGGAGTGCAGATATGATGTATGATTATCTGTACGACATCTATGGCAACGACATCATGATGACATGTCAGACAACGGACCGAGTATCGAGATTAATTAAACCGAAGTTAAGACCCAATAAGGAGGAGTGATATGGGAGACGAGCAGTTAAGTATGTTTCAAGCAGCGCAGTTGCACTGGCTAAAAAGACAGGTGGATAATTTGCGGGAGGAGGAACACAAGACAGACGCACGGCCTGGAATAAAGCGAGAGCTGTGGGCCGCAAGGGAGGAGCTTGATGATTACGTCAGGCAACTCAAGAAAGTTGGTGTATCAATTCACAATGGGGGTCGGTAATGGGCCGTTGGACAAAGTCGCAAAAAGAATGGCAAGGGTACAAACGTAAGCTTGCATATGGAAAACAAGAGGTGTCTTTGAAGGAAGCACCATGGGAGAAAAAAGATGAAAGCAAAGATCGAGATGATCAGTTCACTGATCAAGAGAAAAGAAACGGAACTGGATGACATACAATGGGAAGATCCAGAAGATCCGAGGATCGAGGGCCTAATAAAGGAACTCAACTACTACAAAAACAAGCACGAGCAGGGCGAATTGTACGAACCTAACTTTTAATTGCAACCAGAACACAACCAATGTATAAGCTGCAAACAAACGGAGAATAAAATGGAAGCCAGAAAACAAGATAGGAAATGGTCAGAGAAGTTTCAGACTATAGCCCTGTTTAAAGACGACATTAAACTGCTAAAGAAACTTGCGGACAAAGAACAAAGGTCCATGGCTCGACAACTTTCTGTAATAATTCAGAAAGCTGTTGCTGAACAAAAGGCTGCATGATACAATAAATCACACTGCTCGAGTAAGCGCACTGCCTGTGGCTTACCTCGGATTACTGGACCCCGACTGGCTAGGAAAAAATGTAACACTGCGACGTTGGGGTCACTTTTTCTTTTTAGGAAACTCTTTCTTTTTATAACCACGCACTTGGGCTGCTGTCATTCGAGACCACCCCCGAGAAAAAGCTTTGGCAACATCGAGGTCGAGGCCAGTTAACTCTGCAATTTCTTTTGCTGTTGTTTCTTCGGATGCGTAGGACACGCATCGTTCTTCGAGCAGCTTGGTTATTTCTTTGGGGTTAAAGTCAGCCATTCTCTAGCCTCTTCACCTAATACTTTTGCACTGATATCGATCTTGGATTGCAGTGAGGTGACAATCTTTTCATCGATGGTTCCGTCTGTAATAAGATCAACGTAGGTCACGTTATTCTTTTGTCCAATTCGGTGTGCTCGATCCTCTGATTGTGCTCGAGTTTCAAGATTAAAATCATTAGCATAATAAACCACGAGATCTGCTTCGGTCAAGGTCAATCCATATCCCGCTGTGGCGGGGTTGCCTACGAAGAACTTTAGTTTTGAGTTTTTGTCTTGAAAATCCTCGACTATTCTTTGCCGTTCATCGTCTGGGGTATCTCCGTAGAAGGAAGCGGCACATCCTTGCCCAAAGGTTTCGTTTAGCATTTTAGTAATCTGTTGGATGTCGTATCGAAAGCGTGACCAGATGATAGCCTTGCCGTCGTGCTCTTCGATCAGTTCTTTCAATGCATCCATACGTTTTGATTCAAAGTATATTGTTTCGCCGTCATCGGTTTTGAGATGACCGGACATGATTTGTTGCAAGCGCAGCATCTGGGTAATAACAGCAGGGGCCGTGGACAGTTCGCCACTATCCAACATAACGAGGGCATACTGTTTGATTGAGTTGTACATCTCTCGTTGTTGCTTGGTCATCTCGACATAACGCACTGTGTAAATCTTTTCTGGTAGGTCCAGACAGTCTTGTTTCAGTACGCGATAGGAGAATGCATCGATCCTCTCGGTTAATTCATCGAGGTTCTTGTATCCCACAATCTGTTGGAAGGCATGGGAACCCATGGTTTTGCGTTGCACGACTGCGTATCTGTATTGAAATGAATAAAAGGAATCGTAACCGAGAAGACCTGGGCGAAGGAACTCACACTGCGAATAAATATCCATAGGACTTTTTGTAATGGGAGATCCTGTTAGTAGCCGTTTATACTTGAATGCCGCTGCAATTCTCATTAGTGATTTAGTGCGTTTGGCTTTTGGATTCTTGATGGTGGTGGATTCATCAACCGCAATCAATCCATTTCGACCAAACGTACGAGCCATCCATTCTCCACCTGTCTTACCTTTGACCGATGAGAATGCTTCAACATTCATAACAAAGATTGTGAGGCCCTCGAACTTCTCACCAACAGATCTCATCTCTGCCTGTTGGGTTTTGTTTGGCGAGGATACCCACCGGATTACTCGATGAGGTATGTCATCGGACATATGCTCTGGTATTTCTTTTGCTACCCAGTTTCGATACACTCCCTTTGGTGCGATGACCAAAGCAAAGTTTATTTCTCCTAATAGGTACAGCATACCGATGTTATCGAGTAGAACTTTTGATTTACCCGTACCCATTTCCATAAAGTAACCAAACTCTGGCCTGTCCCACCCACGTTCGAGTGCCGTGATCTGGTGGTCAAATGGTTTTAATTTGTAATTGTAGTTGACAACCACCACATATCTCCATTATTGTCTTCAATACGGATAGCATACTGCTTCCGTTATATCAACCCTGAAGAGGAGAAACTTATGGACGATATATTTGAAGACATGTTTGACGAATCGGCAGCACTGTCGTCAGTCGACACTGGAACTGGAAAACAATTAAGTCAACTGGTTCGCAATCTCCGCAACGTCGAGCAACAGATCGAGGATGCAGAGAACCACATGAAAGCACTGAAGCAGGAGAAGCATAAGCTCTCCGTAGAAAACATCCCTGCACTCATGGATGAGATGGGGGTAGAGCGTCTCGACGTAGACGGTCTTACCGTTGAGCGTAAGATGATTATCAGTGCATCAATACCGCAAAACCGCAAGGAAGACGCCCTTGCATGGCTGCGTGATAACGGATTGGACGACATCATAAAGAACGATGTCACCTGTTCCTTTGGTAAAGGTCAGGACAATCTGGCAGGGGATGTTGTTGGAATACTACAAGACCGTGGTTTCGATCCAATGACCAAGACCCATGTACATCCATCCACACTCAAAGCTTTTGTAAGGGAGAGAGTAACGGATGGTAAACCGATTGACCTCGATATGTTCGGGGCATTCATTTCAAATGCAGCGCAGATCAGGAGGAAATCATAATGGCGACCGCAGTAACAAAGAAAAAAAGTGCAGAGTTAAGCACCGATGTAATGGATGACATCTTAGAATTTGCAGGGGAGGGTGCAGCATACGACAGTTCGGAGATGCAGATTCCATTTGTCCGTATCCTGCAAGCCATGTCACCTCAGTTAAAGAAGCGTGAAGCTGAGTACATCGAAGGCTCGGAACAGGGGGACATGTTCAACACTGTAACCAAACAGTATTGGACAGGGGAAGAAGGTGTGACTGTCATACCTTGTTTCCAAACCACCAAGTACTTAGAGTTCACACCGCGTGAACAAGGTGGTGGCTTCCGTGGTGAGATCGCACCAACAGATCCAGTCTTGCAAAGGACTGAACGTCAGGGTGCAAAAGAGATCTTACCTAGCGGCAACGAACTGGTGAAGTCTGACCAACATTACTGCTTGGTTGTGGATGACGAGGGTTCTTTTCAACCTGTTGTTATCGACATGAAGTCTAGCCAGTTAAAGGTCAGTCGTCGTTGGAAGACCCAGATCGCAATGCAAAAGATTAAGCATCCGAAGACAGGTCAGTTGATTACGCCACCGTTGTTTGGCAATCAGTGGAAGTTCGGCACTGTCGAAGAATCCAATGACCAAGGTACGTGGTTCAACTACGCTATCGAAAAGATCGGTTTGTTAGAGAACCGAGATCTCCTACTTGAGGCTAAGTCATTCCGTGACAGTGTAGCCGCAGGTGAAGTGAAAGCTGCCCCAGAAGTTGAGGACTCTCCCTCGAAAGACGGAGAAGAAATCCCCTTCTAGGTAGCCTGGGGGCGGCTATTTTCCCTTGCCGCCCCTTTTTCATTTCAACAGGAGCAGTAAATGTCACAAGCAAAGAAGCTTCTTGCCGCGTACACTGGCGCATTGTCCGCACATGGGACAACTACGGTCGGTAGAATTGGACGCAACGGCAAGGCAGAGAGCCAAAGTAAGATTGTTCGAGAGCCGATGACCGAGGAGGTTGTGCAGGGGCACATCGACGGCAAGCAAGGGATTGGTGCGATACCAATCAACGAAGACAACATGTGTAAGTTTGGGGCCATCGATGTAGATGTGTATGACCTCAACCATAAAGAATTACAGGAACGAATAAACAAATTGGATCTGCCTCTGTTGCATTGTAGATCCAAGTCGGGCGGTGCTCACTTGTATTTGTTTCTCAAAGACTGGGAACCTGCTGCTGTAGCTAGAGAGTATTTAACAGAGATGGCGATACTCTTGGGGCACAGTGGCGTAGAGATCTTTCCCAAGCAGGATAAAATAATTGCTGAACGTGGAGATGTTGGTAACTTTATCAACATGCCTTACTTCGATGCGGAGATGCCGCAGAGATTTTGTTACAACAAAAATACAGAGGCCATGGAACTTGATGAGTTCCTGACAGAGATAGACAACAAGAGTGTGAGCCTATCTGACTTGGAGTCTATACGTGCTACTCAAACTGTAAGGAAGCATTTCGAAGACGGACCGCCATGTTTACGGCATATCTTTGCAGACGGACCACAATCAGAACCAAGGAACAAGCTTTTGTTTTTTATGGGTGTGTACTGCAAGAAGAAGTTCCCTGACAGTTGGCAAGCGTCTCTGGAGGAATACAACCGAACGTTATTTTCACCGCCCCTTCCATCCTCAGAGGTGCAGACCGTAATCAAACAGCATGAGAAGAAAGACTGGGGTTACACTTGTAAGGAAGAGCCGTTCAAGTCGTACTGCGATCCGTCTTTGTGTGTACTGGCTAATTTTGGTATAGGTCAGGATGCACCGGATGCACCACAGGTTGGTGGGCTAACGATCATGCTGTCCGAACCACGTTTGTATTTCATGGATGTGAACGGCACACGGATACAGCTTTCAACAGAGCAGTTACAGAACCAGACGCTATGGCAACGTGCGTGTATGGAGCAGTGCATGTTCATGCCACCAACCACCAAGCCACAGAAGTGGCAGCAGATGGTTAACAACTTAATGAGTCAGGCTACTTACATAGATGTACCAGAAGAGCTTACAATAACAGGCCAGTTTAAGGATCTGTTAGAAGGGTATTGCACGAGCTACATTCGGGCCATGGCTCCAGAAGAAATACTTATGAACAAACCATGGACTGACGGTGGAGTTACCAAGTTCAAACTAGAGGGACTGCTCGAGTTTCTGCATAACAGAAGGTTTATTATTACGAGCCGTGGACAGATAACCCAGATGATACGAGATCTTGGTGGTGATGCCACAAAACAAAACATAACCAAGCGAGGACCGAAGGGTGAAACAAGAACTAATGTACGTTGTTGGTTTGTCCCTGCGTTTGAAGAAGAAGAAATAGAATTACCTGTAAAGGAGTATAGCAATGAAATCCCATTCTAATCGACTGCTGCGGGTGGGTGAGGTAGCCGAGATGTTAGGCGTATCGAAATCCTACATATATAAACTGTCGCAGACCGGAGACTTTCCGAAGCCCATTGTTCTGGGTGACGAGACAAACAGGAGATCCTCGAGCCGTTGGGTTCTGACCGAGATCGAGGACTGGGTAAACACAAGACCAAGGGGGAAAGAATATGATACCGAAAGCTAAATTAATTCTTGGACCGCCAGGATGTGGAAAAACCTATCGTCTAATTGAGGAGATCCGCAAGGCTCTGGCAGAGGGTACGCACCCCTCACGCATGGGTGTGATCTCTTTTACACGGAAGGCCATCGAAGAGATGGTGACTCGAGCCTGTGAAGAGTTCGAACTGGAACCAAAAGACTTTCCATACATGAGAACATCTCATTCGTTTGGGTTCCGAGCGTTAGGCTTGCAGCCGCAAGACATCATGAAGAAAGAAGATTACGACAACATAGGAGAAACGGTAGGATTAACCTTTGAAGGTAAGCTTTCTAACTCTTTAGAGGATGGAATGCCTATGCCTTCTTTAGGTGGGTCAGGGTCAGATTATCTACAGATGATAGGCCGATCACGTTTACGCATGGTTACCTTGGACAAAGAGTTTAACGACACGTTTGACCGGACGCTGCACTTCCCTAAGTTGTTGCAATTACACGAGCAGATTGAGCAGTATAAGCAAGCCCTAAACAAGTACGACTATGTGGACATGATCGACAAGTACATACAGGTGGGGGAAGTTCCAAAACTTGAATACCTGATTATAGACGAGGCCCAAGATTTCACACCGTTGCAGTGGGAGATGGCAGTCAAGATAGCAAGCGAGGCGGAGAAAGTATTTATAGCAGGGGATGACGACCAAGCTATCCACAGATGGACAGGCGTGGACGTGGAGCTATTTAAGGAATGCTCCAAGGACATAGATGTACTGGATCAATCGTACAGAATACCAAGGTCCGTGCATAAACTAGCAAGGGTTATTGCAGGGAGGATTGAGGATCGACACCCCAAGTTATTTAAACCAAGGGAGGAAGAGGGTTTGGTTGAGTGGATCAACCACCTTGATGAGACGCCATTGTACGAGGGATCGTGGACACTCATGGCAAGGACAAATGGATACGTCCATGACATGGCAAAGAGAATCAAGAACATGGGTTTTAAGTTTTCGATCAAGGGTAGACCAAGTATCTCGGACAAACTGGTAGCAAACCTATTTACTTGGGAAGATCTGTGTCAGGACAAGAAGGTTGGACTGCAAAGGATCAAGGATCTATACACAACTGTACCCAAGCAGGGACAAAACGCTGTGGTCAAACGTGGATTCACACAGAGGTTAGACGCTTTAGCTCCAGATGCAGAATTGGATATGACACAGCTACAAAATGAATACGGTTTACTGGTAGGCGCAGAGCAGAGCGGCTACGAGGTGTTGCGTGTAAGCAAGGTAGAGCAGGATTACATTGCAGCAATGATGCGAAGGGGTGACGATCTACTATCTGCCCCTCGCATAAAGTTGTCCACCTTCCATGCTATGAAGGGAGGCGAAGACGACAACTGTTTGGTATACTTAGGGTCTACCAAAGCGGCCTGTGAAAGCAGGTTTCAAGACGATGAGCACAGGGCGTTTTATGTTGGGGTAACTCGAGCACGTAACTCTCTGTACATATTACAAACAACAAACAATTACAGGTACACGATATGAAATGTTGGCATTGCAGGACAAAACTAATTTGGGGTGGAGATCATGATATAGAGGAGGAAGACCCGGAATACAGTATAGAAACAAATTTAAGCTGCCCGGAGTGCGGTAGTTTTGTTTTAGTTTTTTATCCAAGGGAACAAGAAGATGAAACGTGATGAAGTGTTGGATACAGCAAAGCAATTAATCAATGGACAGAGGGCCAAGGACTATGGTGATGCACACGACAACCATAGTAGAATTGCTTCGGGGTGGAACATCATCGTAGATGGGGCAATGGAGAGTCATGGACACCTGACTGCCTCGCATGTGGCGTTGATGATGGACTGGGTAAAGAGTGCGAGACTTGTCGAGAACATCAATCATCAGGATTCATGGGTAGACAAGTGTGGATACTCGGCTCTCGGAGCAGAGCACAGTGGCAGGGGGGACGACAAACCTTCTATCTTACTGCCTCGGCACGAAGAAATATTAGCTAGAGTGGAAACGAAGAATGCAAAGTAATTTATTTGGCAGTGCATTACACCATCAGATCAAAGGGGAACTAGATCTAATAGATCAGGACTGGAACATACCGCCAGAGTATCCAGACCTGACAGGCTACAAAGATGTGGCTGTAGATCTTGAGACCTACGATCCTAACATAAAAACATTGGGGCCAGGATGGGCACGTAAGGACGGGCACATCATTGGCATAGCTGTGGCAGCAGGGGAATACAAAGGGTACTTCCCTATCCGCCATGAGAACTCACACAACTTAGATCCGAAGTTCACACTCAAGTGGCTGAAGAAACAGATGGCTGTGCCTGACATGAACGTGATCATGCACAACGCAACCTACGATGCAGGTTGGATGAGGGCCGAGGGCATAGAGATACAGGGCAGGATCATCGACACTATGATTACTGGCGCATTGGTAAACGAGAACCGTTGGTCCTTTGGGCTAGATGCAATGGCTCGAGATTACGTGCAGCTTCGAAAGAATGAAAGGCTTCTACAGGCAGCAGCCAAGGAGTGGGGCGTAGATCCAAAGGCAGAGATGTACAAGCTACCACCCAAGTATGTTGGAGCCTATGCCGAGCAAGACGCAGTTGCTACGCTTAAACTATGGGATGCGCTGAAGGTACAACTCGAGGAGCAAGAACTCTGGCACATCTGGAATGTAGAGACAGATCTTATACGCTGCATGTTAGACATGAGAACCAACGGTGTGCGTGTGGATCTCGACAAAGCAGACAAGAACAAGAAGTTAATTCGCGCCAAGACCAAGGAGCTACGTTCGTTTATCGAAAAGGAAGCAGGGATGGAGGTGGACATCTGGGCCTCTGCTTCTATCCGAAAGATGTTTGATAAACTGGATATGGAATACTTTACCACAGAAAAGGGTGCGCCATCGTTTACCAAATCGTTTTTGATCGATCACCCATCGAAGGTCTGTCAGGCTTTGGTTAAACTACGTGAGTTCGATAAGGCAGACTCTACATTCATCGATAGCATACTGCGCCACGAGCACAACGGACGGATACATACAGAGCTACACTCCACACGAAGAGATGAGGGAGGCACTGTGACTGGGAGATTTTCGTCATCCAACCCAAACCTACAACAAATTCCTGCGCGAGATCCCGACATCAAGAAGATGATCCGTGGTTTGTTTATACCAGAGGACGGTTGTCAGTGGGGATCGTTTGATTACTCGAGTCAAGAGCCGAGGTTACTGGTGCACTTTGCAGCGTCCGTACCTGTAGGGTTGAGGCACTCTGTGGTCGACAACATCGTAGATGAGTTCAATACAGGGGACGTGGATCTACATCAGATGGTTGCAGACCTAGCTTCGATCACTCGTAAGCAAGCCAAGACCGTGAACCTTGGCATTATGTATGGCATGGGCGTAGCAAAGTTAGCCGATCAGCTTGGCATACCTGCGGATGATGCAAAGAGTTTGATTAGAAAACACAGAGAAAAGGTGCCGTTTGTTAAAGGTCTTGCAGATCTAGCTACCAAACAGGCGTCAGACAACGGGCAGATACGCACTCTACTAGGCCGTAAGTGCAGGTTTCACCTTTGGGAGCCTCTTACTTTCGGAGTAGGTAAACCCCTACCTCACGACGACGCACAGAAGGAGTACGGCAAACAGATCAAACGAGCCTTCACATACAAGGCACTGAACAGATTGATCCAAGGATCAGCAGCCGACCAAACTAAGAAGGCAATGCTTGATTGTTACAACGAGGGACTTACTCCTATGCTTACGGTGCATGATGAGTTATGCTTTAACATAGATGATGAAGCCCAAGTCGGAAAAATAAAGGAACTAATGGAAACAGGCGTACCTCTAAAGGTGCCCTCTAAAATTGACGTAGACATTCAACCAGATTGGGGAGACATAGAATGATAGATCCAGACATGAAGACATTAGGACTAAGACAAATGCATCCAATGCAAGTCGAAGCACTCATGGACTTTGTTGGCACGACCCTAAGATTAGCTGCCGAAACAGGGGATGATAAAACTCTGCTGGACGTAGAGGCATCTGCTGATGAACTCATAAAACTATTCGGAGGCAGTGGTATAAGAGTTACGGTAGAGGACTAGTCGTTCCGTCTTTGTATTTCTAGGTTAGCACTCTGCGAGGCAGGGTCACCAAAGACACTTGGAGCAAGGGTCTGCGCTCTCTCTACAAACCCTTCTGTTAAATTACCTGCTGTATTTCTGACTTGAGCCAGGGTGTTTCTAACTGGAGCCGTGATAGTCTGTGGAAAAGATACCTCGGGTTGCGGTTGTTCTACTTCAGGAGTAGTAATTTGCGGAGTGGCTTGCTCTAATCTACGTTGCCTATCTGCACGACGGTCGGCAAGTCTGGCTTCTCTTTCTTCTTTTGCTACCAGCGGCTGTAACTTTTCAAACCTACGTTCGTTGGACAACCTGTTTAGTTCTGCCCAAGGTCGATCTTTAATTAAATACTTTTTGTCCTCGCTACGCATTTCCATCATGACTTCTTTAATAAGTTCATTAGATGCCAGACCGGGCCAAAACTCTCCGCGCATGATTACATTAATTTCTGCCCCGCCCATGCCAGATTTTACGAGACCTTTGCGTATAGATGTGTCAGTTGCACCCATAGCTCGAGCAGCCTCAACCTTGTAGTACAGGTTGCTTTGCTCACGATACAAGTTATCGAGGTACGTGGACCATCCCTCCATGACCTCTGGTATAGTTGCATCCGCACGTTTAATTTCTCTGTTGGCAGAACCTTTGGCAGAGGATCTAAGTGGGAGATACTCACCACCTTGAAACTCAAAGTCGGTTCTTGTGTTAACGTTGATTGGTGTAAGACCTGTTACAACCCGAGCAAGCTCTTCGTTAACTGTATACTCTTGACCACGAGTACCTCCCTGATCCTTTAATGCTCGAAGCAATCTACCCTCTCGAAACTTACCGGATCGTTCTTCCTGAAACATACGACCGTAGCCTGGGATATATGTGCCAGCTATGTGTGTAAAACTCTTTTGCAGTTTGGTTCCAAAGCTGTCTGCACCTGTGTAAACCAGTCCACCTGTCTGTGTCTCACCGTCTCGTCCAATCCAAGACTGTGGCAGCACATCTCTTACCCGTTCGTAGATCAAAGATTCAGATAAGAAAGGCTCGGCATAACCTTCTATAGCAGACCAAGCAGAGTTCATAATCTGATCCGCTTCGCCTTTACCTAACTCACCTCGCTCAAAGTATGTTCGAAGAGCAGCCCGGGCAGGATCTAAAACAAATGCGTGTGGGAAGATAAAGCTGAGATCCCCCATAGATATGTTGCCACGCTTGTCATTGTCGAGAACAATCATCTGATGTCCGTCGTAGAAGTCCGCTGTCAAAGTAAGAGCAGCATTCATCTCTTGCTCCGTGGTCCCTGTTGCAAGCATCGAAGCTTTGGTCATGGCTGCTGGAAGAATAGCGGACGTAGCTACATAGGATGTAAGTCTGTTGGTTCCGATACCGTGGATCTGTCGTTCAAGGATCTTTGCATTATCTTCCCCTATCGACCTAATGAGAGCTTTACCTGCATCTGTATTGGGATCTATTTTAAATGACAACTCCTTAATCCCTCGAGCCAAGGTGTTGGCAGAGTTCCTAATGTTTTCAGATGCGAACGATGTAAAGTTACCAAATACTGGTATGGCATCGAGTCTACGGATTGCTTTACCTACACGACTGTACACAGGCATAGTATCTTTGACTGTGTCCCCAGCCATTGTCAGAAGAAAGTTTGCAGGAGATTGATCAAGGGATAGAGATGTGCCACGTTTGGCTATACCCTGTTCTACAAATACTTTCTGTAATTCAGGAAATGCATTTGTCGGCAAAGCATTGATATCTAAATTTGCTTTACCAAGAGCGTTGGTTACTTTTGCTTGCTCCGCAAACACAGACATCATCTTAAAAACAGAATCGGAGTCGGAGTACAGGGATTCAAGCTGCTGCATAAAAGGTATAAGAGATGTTGATTTGTCCACAGCAGTTTGCAACCTACCTGCCACTTGAAAGTCCTGTGCCATTTCTTTGAAGTCTCGAAGGGCAGAGGTCACAAGGCTGGTATCCATAACACCTAACGCACCAAGCTCTCGGCTGTACTTACGAACCGCCTCGTCATCCATGAGATCTACGTTGGCTGCAACTACTCTGAGCGCATCTATAAAATCACTGTCCCTGGTAAGGTTTCCATTGTTTGCTATGGCAATACCATTGCCATAAATATTCCTTACCTGTGAAAGAATGTTAGGAACGATCGTCATACGTTGTGCCTGACCCTTGAGCAGTGCACCTATGGCTATGGCTTGTCCTAGTTCATCTAATCCCATACGAGCAGGAGTTGTTAGTGCCTGTTTTACTTCGGGGGTGACATACATATCAGACAGGTCTGCATACGCACCGCCGAAGAAAGCCTCTCCTGATTCGTCCGGTTCTAGTTTTACATAGTTCTCCGCATTTAAACGTTTTAGGAAACTTAATTCTGCTTTCGGTATCACTACACCTGACACACCCTTAGTAGTTCCAACGTCTGCTATATCCTGAAACTCCAAAGTGTCGGGGTCATAGATTAAAGGTCTTTCCTCCCCGCCAACTGTTGTAGAAAAACTTGGTTCTGCTTTTGGCGCACGAACAATCGCGGGTCGTTGTCCTTTGTTTAACATGTTGAAGGCAGTGGAGGCAGCTACACTAAACCCTCCCTCAGAAACATCCTTGGCTACACCCTCATAGAATTTCAAACCTGCTGTTGTTTGCGCTAGATCAGATACGGTTCTGATAAAAGCAGTCTGAGGATCTCTAATCTCCCCCATTAATTCAAGAGTCTTTGGTAATTTATTTAGTTCCTCAACCCGTTCGATTAACATGTTGTCAACCAAACTAACCACACGCCCAGACATAACGACATTGTTAACTTCTTTTAATGCATTCTTTCTTAACTCAAGAGCACTCTTGGGATCAACCACGCCCTCTGCCAAATCTAAATTCAAATACTTTAAAAGTTTTCTTTCAGCAAAAGCATCTGCTTCTGCATCAGTAAGAGTACCTGGATATGTTCCTTCACCAAAAAGTTCTTCGTATTGTGGTTTCCCTGGATCTCTTACATTTGTCCTGATATGAGTTTTCATTTCTTTAAGAGCATCTTGATAAACTTTAGAATCAAAATCTAATTTGTCATAAAATTTATCTGGCCTGTCGTACATGTCAAATCTACGACGTAGATATCCACCGACATCATCCCTGTTTCTTTTTATGGTATTAAGAGCGGCAACCAACGGAGTGCCTGTAACTCCTTCAGTTCTTTTTTCTAACTCTAATATAAACTTGTCTTGAAACTCTAAGTCTAAGTTACGCATACGCTCGGCAGCTTTCTTTGCTCCCTTGTTTAAACCTTCTAAGTTTTCAGGTTTTCCCTCTATAAGATAGTTGTATAGTTTTTCCTTGATTTCTTTTCGTTTACGCTTACGCATAGCAGGTACTTTAGCCACCGTAAAAAACTCTCCTGTCGCTTTTTCAAAAGCTTTATAGTGCTGGAAAGCCTCGCGCTCTGCTGTGTCTCTCACAGCTTTTACATCCAACGCCTCTTCCATAATATCTGCATCTGCCAAAGCCGTTGGGTTAAACCACTCTTTAAACTTTTGTTTGCTTGGTTTAATCCCAGGAGCCTTGTCTAGCAACTGGTTAGCCAAGCCAAAATACTTCTGTGTCCCCTGTCCCAGTTTCGACAAGCCTTCACTAACATATGGCAGTGCTCCAATTTCTCGAGCACCCGCACCGACCACAGGCAAAGCCAGATCTACAAATCCACTAGCCAACCCTCCTTCGATACCCCTTCGATATTTATTCTTGAGTCTATTGTATGCCAGTTCTGAACCACTCATCTGTGTTGTATCAGTTGTTTTAAGTGCGTCAGGCATAAAATCAAAAGCATCCGATATGGTGGGCCTACCATCTGGTGTAACAAAAGCCTCGTATCCTGCTGTAGCTAGAGCAGTAGATCCGATTAACTTTGCGCGATTGTCTAATAAAGTCTTACCTGTTTTAGAATTACCAAACTTTTCTGCTGACTTAAAAAACTTGCTTTTGGCAGGAGCTTTTATTTTTGCTGTACCACGGGCCACGGAACTAGCACGGCCTAACCATCCAGCTATAGGAATAAAACCGAGACCAAAAGACAGAAGCTCTTCTGTAATTTCTCCACCCGTGGTTCGAGGATCGAGGTCATTCTCTCTTCTAAAGTCGTTAAAGAAATCGCTAGTAGGTCTTGAGTATTCTGTACCAAACGTAATATCTGATGCGGCTGCTCCAAACTCTGCTATACCTTGTGCTACTGTGACAGGTGCAGCTTTGAACCCTCGACCAATGTCCGTGAGCCGAGACTCTTCAAACGGAGCCAGTGTAGCTAGAGCCTCCGCTTTGATTTCTTTTGCAAGGTCTACGTCCCCTGCATCATAAGCGGATAAGGCTTGCTGCTCTAGAAGTTCGTATTGTTGTGTAGCTAAAGCTTCTTTCTTTAAACGTTTAGCACCTTCTACGTCCCCTTTATCATAAGCAGATAAGGCTGCTGATTCTAACTCTGAGAATGTAGGCATCGTTGATCTACTTTCCTTCAGGAATTTCGTCTAAAGATCTTTGTTTAGATTGTGTCTCTTCTTGAGGAAGACCAGTGGCTGCAAAGAACAGTTTAGCATTATTTTCCCCAACCCTCCCTACAAACTCTGCCATGCGGTTTTCAGGAAGAACGGTATTCGATGCGTCAGGGTCAAATATTTCTTGATAGATTCTAGTGTATAATTTACCTTCTGGTGTGTCCAAAAATGTTTCGCTACTTCTTGCATCAGCTCCAATTTGTGCAACATCTTTTCTACCTTGTATTTCTGTAGCAAGTCTATTGTCCGCGTAGAACTGTTCAAGAGCCAACATATCAACCTTATCTTTTCTTGCCTGACGTGTGGCTTTGTCTTCTCTTACCATCTGCGTACCTTGAAGCAGACCCTTGGCTATATTGGTCAGAGCATTTGAGTCTTCACCCGCCGCAATAGCAAACCCTATCATAGCTAGTGTATGCCACTTCTCTTCGTTTAGATCTCTGTCTTCACCAAGCATCTCGTTGAATTGCTTTTGGTATCCGGAAAGCGCAGTCTTGGAATCTACACCCGGACCAAAAATCTTCTCTCTGATATCCTCAACTTTTTTTTCTGAGCTTGCCCCACTTGTGGCTATATTTTCTAATGCTGCTATGGTGTCGTCCCCACCTGGAGTAAAACCTCTTTGACCGGGTTCTTCTACGTTTGCTGTTTCTACATCCGCGTCTGCTGCAATTTCTACCTCTTTAGTTTCTGCAGTTTTCTTTTCTTCTTTTTTTTCGTTATCGCCAGAACCAAAGAACCCTTTGATCGCTTTCACACCTGGAGAAACATAGTAACCCTTATCTGTTGCTGTTGCTACTTTATTTGTGTCTGTGTCTGTACCTGTACTTTTTGCTACCATATCTGGTGTTGCAGGTCTGTTTCCATAATCAATGCCACCAGCCCTGAGAACATTTGTTGCATCTATACCGAACCTGTATAAATCATCCGTGAGAGTGCCGGGTTTATCCTCAATGTCTCTAGAATCTGGTAGCTCTCCTGATGCAACCATGGCTTGAGTACGAGTCATGGGAACGTTAACCCCAGGAACAAGCTCAGTGTTGGCTTGAATCATATCTTCTAATTCACCCTTTGCATTTATTGCAAGTTCTGGAATCTCGCTTGGATCTCTTGCTGTATAGTTAGGAGATGTTTTGTCCATGACATACTGTTCCGATGGACCGGGGACATTGACCCCAGGAACAAGCTCAGTGCCAGACTCAATTGTGTTCTGTAACTCCTGACGGTTATCTCTTACAGGAAGCATACTTCTAGGTTCAGTCGCTATACCCGGGTTACTAAGAATAGGATCATTCTCTAATTCAGGTTGAGAAATAGATGTGTTGGTTACATCCGGTAGACCTTGTAACATTTGAAGAAACGATTGGTTACTGGCGTTGTCAGGCTCTATTCTTGAACCCGTAGCAAGCATAATAGCACTGCCATCGGAGTACAGATCATATCTTGCACCGCCCAAAGGATCTCCTATTATGACAGTTTTAGTTTTAACCGGAACAGAAACTTGTCCGCCCGGGGCAAACATCTGCGCTGTGTTCATTAGTTCTGGAGAGGATGCAAGTATGCCGCCCATGTTTGCTAGCTTGCTACGAGCATCTCGATTAGCAAACATCTTACGGTTCAGTACGTTCATGGTCCCGAACCTCCAAACCCAAACCCGGGCATCTGCCCCAGACTATACAATCCTCCAGCAAGACCAGCAGCCTGTGACAAGAAACTAGGATCTGACTTCTGTTGATCCAAGAACTTAGTCTGACCCGTAGGCATTCCTTGAAATACATCTGAGTAAAAACCAAGCTGTTGATATGGCTGCATAACATTTTGGTATTGTGTCTGACGTGCGGCATCCAGTTCTGATTGACGCTGTTGTTGTTCTTGTCCGCCCATAGCCGCCAAGGTATTAAGATCGTTGATGTTCATGCCTTGGAACGCCTCGCCAAGTTTAGCCTGTTGCATACCCAAGCTACCCAAACCAGACGCTGCGCCCTGTGCTCTAGCAAACTGTTGTTGCTGTGCTTGGTTAAAACCCTGCTGTCGTAAAGTTGAAGCCGTTCGAGCCTGTTGATCCAAGATGTTACGTCCAATCTCCGCTCGTTCAATGCCCTCACGAGATCCACCAAAGGCTCCCGCTCCAACGGCACGAGCCGCCGCCTGATTCTGTTGCATCTGTCCAGCGCGGTTTATGTCCTGCATGGACTGATCAATGACAGCCTGATTATACGGGTTCATATATGCCATTGCAGCGTTCGGATCTAACAAACTTTGTACTGCTGTAATACCTGCACCTGTAGCTCGTTCCCCTGCCTGTAGCATAGGCATGTATGATCCTACACCTTGTGTAGCCAAACTAGTAGCTTGTTGTTGCAAGGGTGTGCGACCAGCAACTTGATAAGAGGGAAGAGTATAAGACTGTTTACCTAGAGCCTGTGCACGGTCTAGGATTTCTTTCATATACTTCTGTTGATACTCGGGTAAGTCCGTAATACTTGTTTGTGTGAGTTCTGACATGCTCTTACCCTCTTTTCAATTTCTGTACTTCAGCAAACATCTTAGCTGCTTCCGCACCACGAGTACCGTTAGCTGCTCCGCCTAACCTCATACCTGCTTTTTCCATGTTACCATTAGGATCTAATCCCGCCAAATCTTTTCCTGATAAAATAACTTCCCCATTAGACACTAAGATTTCTTCTACCTTATTACCGTTCTGCATAATACCACCAGGAATTGAATCACTGGTCACGTTCCCAGGACCTTGGATCAAGCCCCCAATACCAGACTCCGCCTGTCCACCCAGTGCTAAACCCTGATACAATACAGGTTGACCCCCATGTTTTTCCATAAAATCTTTATCATAAGAATCACGGGCTGCTGCTGTATCAAAATGAGGAGAGATCCCTGTTTCAGGATCAGTGAACCTAGACTTAAATAAATTGTCTAATGCATCTTCCGCAGTTGGTGGGCCTTCGTTCATTCTCTTAAAACGTTCTTTAGCGTCAGCGTTGTCGTCACCTTTATTAAAAAGTTTTTCGCCAGCTATGGCACCAAGTCCACCGCCTAACAAACCACCCAACATACCCGCACCAGGAAACAATGCGTTGCCAGCTAGTGTTCCAAGAATACCCATTATTGACATTACGAGTCACCTTTAATCTGTTCAGGCATTGTTACTACAATAGTTGTACTGCGCTTTTCGCTTCCTGTCCATGACTCACCACAATCTGGGCAGTTGCCGTCTGGATAAGAAGCAATCTCTTCTGGCGTGTCCACTGCGTTATTACAGTTTACACATTCCACTGTATCAGAACTTGAAGAAGGTTTCCACCTGCTTCCGTCTGGCATAATAAGAATATCTGTCATGTTATCACCACCGTTACTGTTCCTACTGCTGTTGCAGCCTGAGAGGAACCTGAAAATACATCGCTTGCACGTTTGATTTTTACAAACCCATTAGCTTCGTACAAGTCTCCTACCTCTAATATATTCGCCGCACCCACTGTTGGCATGTTTGGAATGTTTACAATTGGGTTACGGGACTCATCTATAAAATTGTCCAAGGACCGAGCTAATTGATTCACATATGCAGAGTCATACTGAGGTGGGGCAATCGGAATAATAGATCGAATAATCTTTTTACTCATCGACGACCGTCCGGTCTAGCATCTAATCTAGGTGCGCCCAGTCTCCATTTAACCCCTGCTGTATCACTCTCAACCTTTAGATTAACTTGTCTTCCGCGTAGTCGCATCTGAACTTGGTCCGTGTAGTTGTCCGTTCCTGAAACAACAGACGAACGAACCACATCGCCGCTTACGCTACCTTGTCCTGCTGCGCTACCGCTATAGTTTCGTGCACCCATACTA